>Ga0123337_10000587_pt1 | contig 58616 bp, 42 predicted proteins | sample frozenSSSSmetaG_FD_89792 | JGI IMG/M metagenome (GOLD analysis project Ga0123337, IMG submission 89792) | Glacier valley bacterial and archeal communities from Borup Fiord, Nunavut, Canada, to study Microbial Dark Matter (Phase II) -... | ecosystem: Environmental > Aquatic > Freshwater > Ice >... | reverse complement strand
CGAAATTGCTGATGTGTTGGCCATCAACCGGCAGTCGGCACAGAACCTGGTCTTTCGGGGGGTTGAGAAGCTGCGTACCTGGCTGGTGCCAGAAATTTTACTTTTTCTTAGTTTTTTTTATACTAAGTGAGTATGAAAGCGGATGCGGTGTCATCTACTGACAAAATCCCGCTTTTGTGCAAAAAAACTACGACACCTTCACCGCTACCGATTTCGTCTGCGATGAAGCCTTCCTGCACCACATCATAGCGCCTACTGCGGCTACTGAACAGTTCTGGGACCAGTGGCTGCGGCAAAACCCGCACCAGAACGCAGACTGGACGCTGGCCCGTCAGTTAGTTGAAGCCGTTCAGGACGGCCTCAGCGAGTACGCCCGCACTTACCTTTCTCAAGAAGCTCAAGCCCAGCTATTAGCCCGGATTTTAGCCACCAATCAACAGACGCAGTCAATTGCACCAGTGCGGCCCCTGTGGCAAAACGCCTGGGCATACCGGGCCGCAGCCGCCTGTCTGGCGCTACTGGCTGGTTACTGGGTTTACAGCAGTCAGTTAAGTAAACCATCCCTTTATCAGCAGCAGCTTATGAGTCTGGCCCAGCCTCCCCTCGAGAAAGAGAATCTGAGCACCAAGCCACAACCTATCCGGCTTCCCGACGGCTCTACGGTGCTATTGGCCCCCCACAGCCAGTTGCGGTACCCAACTAATTACGGTCAGCAAAATCGCACCGTTTATTTGCAGGGCGAAGCCGTCTTTGATATAGCGAAAAATGCTCAAAAGCCTTTTTTGGTATATGCCGGTGAGGTGGTCACCAAAGTACTGGGTACTAAGTTCATGGTGCGGTCTTTCGAAGAAGACCCAAAGGTAACGGTCACGGTACAGCAGGGGCAGGTGAGCGTGTTCAAAGGTCGTCTTACAAGGTCCCAGATCACTACTGATAAAACAGTAGAGGGTGTTTTGCTACAGCCCAATCAGCAGGTGGTTTTCTGGCGCGAAACCGAAACGTTTGCCAAAACTCTGGTGGCTGACCCGCAACCGATTTCGGTCTCACAGCACCTACCCGTCAGCTTTGTTTTCGATGAAACTCCGGTCGTTGCTGTTTTAGAGCAGCTCAAAAAAGCCTACGGTATCAACATCATCTACAACGCCGATGTGCTGAAAGGCTGCCAGCTAACGGCTTCCCTCACCGACGAACCCCTGTTTCAGAAACTCGATGTGATTGTGCAGGCAATTGATGCTTCGTATGAGGTCGTCGAGGGGCAGGTTGTGATTGCGGCCAAAGGCTGCCCGGCTCACTGATTTTCATTTTTCAACCCCAAATAAACTCCAATCGTATGAAAAAATGTGTAATCTGCCTGATTCAAGGTATGAAACTGTCATTGGCTCCTGTGCTCATTACCTGCCTGTTTATGGGCGCATCCTGGGCTAGCAATGTGTCGGCGCAGGAACTGCTCGACCGCAGACTGACCTTGCAGGTGCGCAACGAAAAAGTAAAAATCGTGCTGGCTACCATCGAGAAGTCGGTGAATGTCAAGTTTTCGTACAGCCCCCAACTAATCCAGTCTAACCGGAAGGTATCGTTTCAGGCCACAGCCGAAACGCTGGGCGAAGTACTGGCCAAACTGTTGGCTACGCTGCAACTTACATACAGCATAACGGGCAGTCAAATCATCCTGAAACAAATCCCCAAACCCACAACCCCATCATACGAAGCGAGTCTGGACAATCGGCTGATTACGCCCGCAATCAGCGTAGCTGACGAAACCATCACGGGCAAAGTAACGGACGAGAAAGGCGAGGTTTTACCCGGCGTGAGCATTGTCATAAAAGGGACTACGCGCGGCACCTCGACGGATGCAAGCGGGACCTTTCGGCTGGCCGTACCAGACGCGAAGGCAGTGCTTATTTTCTCCTACGTAGGCTATGAACCCCAGGAAATAGCAGTCAACAACCAAACATCGTTTACGGTCTCGCTGAAAGCCGACAATAAATCGCTGAACGAGGTGGTCGTAATCGGGTATGGCACCCAGAAGAAAGCCGACCTTACCGGGGCCGTGGCCAGTATTTCGGCGGAGAAATTCAAAAGTAAAGCCGCCGTATCCTTCGGCGAGGCTCTGGTAGGTCAGATGGCCGGAGTACAGGTACAGCAAACAAACGGTGCCCCGGGTGGCGAAGGACTAACGATTCGGGTGCGGGGCACGGGATCTATTTCGGCGGGCAGCAATCCTCTCTACGTCATTGATGGCTACCCCATCGACGGCAATGCTTTCTCGTTAGTTAACCCGTCTGACATTGAGAGTATTCAGGTGCTGAAGGATGCGGCTTCGACGGCTATTTACGGCTCGCGTGGATCCAACGGAGTGGTTATTGTAACTACTAAAAAAGGTACTATTGGCGCCCCAACCGTTACGTACAGTGGCTTTTACGGGGTGCAGCAAGTGGGCAAAAAAATAGCGATGATGAACAGCCGGGAATACCTACAATTCTTCAAAGACGGGCATAATCAGGCGTGGTTAGATCGCGCGCCCCTGCCCGGCGATGCGCCCCATACCATCAACGACCCCAACTCAATACGCGAAAAATATACCAACTCCAGCTTTTACGTCATTCCCGAAAGTTTCAACGACCCCAGCAACTACGGGGATATAAACTGGCAGGATCAGATTTTCAGAGCGGCCAAAACCCAGCGGCACGAACTGTCTGTAAGTGGGGGCGTTGATAAAACCCGCTACGCCGTTTCGGGCAGCTATACCGATCAGGATGGTATCCAGATCAACAGCGGCTACAAACGCTATAACCTGCGAACGAGTGTAAACTCCACTATTGGCAAACGCCTGGACGTGGGCGTTACGGTGAGCGGCTTTTATTCAGAAACCAACAACATTGATAATGGTAAAGACAGCCCCCTTTCCTACGCCCTGTATTTGCCACCCATTTATCCTCTCCGCAATCCCGACGGTACGTACGGCTCCCAGGTGCGGAACGGCGAGATATGGGCAGGCGACGTGGCCAATCCGGTGGGTATTGCAGAGAACATCACCAACTTCACCAGCAAAAATGGGTTTATTGCCTCGGCCTTTGGGCAGTACGAACTCATCGACGGGTTGAAGTACCGCGTCAGCCTGAACGCGACCCTGGAAAACCAGCGACTGAAATACTACCGCCCGTCGTTTGTGGATACTGACGGCTCCCGTGCCCCCAAAACCGCCGATGCCCGCAACGAAACCTGGCTGGACCGGAACTGGCTTATCGAACAAACCCTGAATTATTCCAAAACGCTGGGGACGAAACACGCCATCAACCTGCTGGCGGGTTACACGACGCAGAAGTTTTTTGGCGAGTACGCCCGTGTAAACGCACAGAATTTCCCCAATGATGCCGTCAGGAACCTGAGTGCCGGGCAGATTGTGGGTGGAGCCAATACCGAATACCAGAACTCACTGATTTCGTACTTAGGCCGTTTCAACTACGCCTATGATGACAAATACCTGTTTACAGCCAGCATCCGAACTGACGGTTCTTCTAAATTCGGTTCGAACAACAAATGGGGCACATTCCCCTCTGTGTCGGCAGGCTGGCGCGTGAGCAATGAAGCGTTCATGCGCGATTTCCGGCCTATCAGTGACCTGAAACTGCGGGCCAGCTGGGGCCTGGTGGGCAACAACCGAATCGGAAATTACGATGCCATTGCCCGTACCGGCAGTAGTTATTACGTGCTGAACAACGGCTTAGTCAATTCCGTCGATCCCGTCAATTACCCCAATCCCGATCTGGGCTGGGAAAAAACCCGGCAGGTAAATCTTGGCTTCGACCTGGGTTTGCTGAACGAGCGTATCCACCTCGAAGCTGACTTCTACAACAGCCGCTCGGTGGATTTACTACTTAACGTACCCGTGCCGACCCTTACCGGCTACGCTTCCCAATTGCAGAACATCGGGCAGGTAGAAAACAAAGGCATGGAGTATTTGGTCCGGACGCGCAATATGGTGGGTGCGTTCAAGTGGTCAACGGATTTCAATATTTCCTTTAACCGAAATAAAGTGCTGGCCCTGGGTCCTGATGCGCGGCCTATTTATGCGGGTGCACCCAGTGCCGGTAATACGTTTATCACGACCATCGGCCAGCCCATTGCCACGTTTTATGGCTATCAGTACGATGGCGTCTTTAAAAACCAGGGCGAATTAGATGCGTCGCCCCACTTAGCCAATGACCACCCCGGCGATCCGCGCTACATTGATACCAACAAAGATGGGATCATTAACGCGAGTGATAAAACGTTTCTGGGGAATAATCAGCCGAATTTTATTTACGGATTCAGCAACGATTTTTCCTTTAAACGCTTCGACCTGAACGTGCAGTTGACCGGTTCGCAGGGAGCCAAACTGTTCAGCTTCTTCAACCGGATGATAGGTATTTATCACGGCGACCGCAACGGTCTGGTTAAACTAAACGACCGCTGGCGTTCGGAAACGGAAGTGGGGACGGGGGATATTCTGCGGGCCAACCGCGACCCCAAAGGTTTGCAGAAAGAACCATCAAGCTACTGGGTTGAAAACGGCTCCTTTATGCGAATTCGTAATGTATCGCTGGGCTACACGTTCAGCCCTGAGCTTACCCAGAAGATGCGGATCAAAGGATTGCGGGTTTACGTAACGGGCCAGAACCTGTACACCTTTACGAAGTATCCGGGTTTCGACCCCGAAACCAGCAGTGAAGGCAGTGGCCTCTCGCGTGGGGGCGACTACCTGGGCTACCCTGCAGCCCGCACCATCATTGCTGGCCTTAACGTTTCGTTTTAATCCTCCTGTTTAACTCATCATATCATGAAACGATTAATCATACTGGCCCTGTTACTGACGGTTTCTTTCAGCTGCCGCAAGGAGTTTATCGACCTCCAGCCCATTTCGGAAATGAACGCCGGTACGTTTTACAAAACCGAAAAGGACATGAATCAGGCCGTCATGTCGCCCTACGCGTCGCTGCGGAATCTGTATAATCAGTCATTTATCTACATGGGTGAAGTGCGGTCCGACAACACGACGTTTTCGTGGGTGCCGGGTAACTCTAAAGACATGACCTCCATCGACAACTTCGGCGATGTGCTGCTGTCGGACAATTCGTTCGTGCTGAATTTCTGGAACAACAGCTACAGCACCATCCTGCGGTGTAATATCGTGCTCGACAAGATTGACGAGGTAGCGTTTACGGACAAGAAACTCAAAGAACAGTACAAAGCCGAAGCCCGGTTTATTCGGGCATTGACGTATTTCTGGTTAGTGCGCGTTTACGGCGACGTGCCAAAAGTAGACCACCAGCTATCGGTCAGTGAAGCCTACACCCTGGGCCGCGTGCCCACGCAGGAAATTTATGACTTCATTGTTGACGACCTGAAATTTGCCGAAGCGAACCTGCCCGCTACGTATACCACCGTTGACAAAGGGCGGGTAACGGTGGGCGGGGCCAAAGGACTACTGGCCAAAGTTTATATGACGATGGCGGGTTATCCACTCAAAAAAGGAGCGTCGCACTATGCGTTGGCCGAAGCGAAAGCCCTGGAAGTAATCAACCTGCCGATGTACTCGCTCGTGACGGATTACAAGACGCTGTTTGATGTTTCCAAGAAAAACAGTTCGGAGTCGTTGTTTGAAGTGCAGTACAAAAAAGGTGGCACCAGTACGGGAAGCCCCTGGAACAATGATTTTGCGCCCCGGTTTTCTAACAAAGAAGTGGTGCTGGTGGGCGATAAGGGCGGGTTTAACGCCCCTACGCCCAGTATGTCTACCGCATACTCGACGGGCGACCCCCGCAAGTCTATTTCCATGAGCGATGGGTATGTATCCGCACCGGGCGGAAAGGCCGTCAATGAGAAATACGTCAAAAAATACTACGACGTGTCATTCAGCGGTTCGGATAATGACAATAACTGGATTGAACTGCGGTTAGCCGATGTGTACCTGCTTTACGCCGAGGCACTGGTTCGGCAGAGTAAGCAGCCGGATGTTGCGCTGACGTATCTCAACAAGATTCGGCAACGGGCCAGAAATAGTACGGGTGGTGCGCCGGGTATCCTGCCCGACTACGCGCCTTTTAGCTCCAATGATGCTTTTTTGCTGGCCATAGAAAGCGAACGGCGGGTGGAACTGGCCTTCGAAAATCACCGCTGGTTTGACCTGGTCCGGACCGAACGCGCCAAACCCGTAATGACGCAGGAACAGAAAGTACAAAACGGCTTCGACCCCTCGTCCTGGAGTGACCGGATGCTACTATTTCCCATTCCGCTCCAGGTGATTCAGTCGAACCCCGAAAAAATTAAACAAAACGACGGTTATTGATCCTCATGCAACGAACAATTAGACAATCACTTTTCGCTGGCCTGTTCATCTGCTCTCTGATGCCGCTGGCCGGTCGGGCGCAGCAGGTCAACACGCTGACCAGTAAAGAAAAAAAACAGGGCTGGACACTGCTCTTCGACGGGATCAATACCAATGGCTGGACAACTCCCCAGGGCAAACCCGTTCCGGCAGGCTGGGTGGCCGAAAACGGTACGCTCACCGCTAAAAAAGGCGGTAAAGGCGGAGACATCATTAGTACGAATCAATACGGTAACTTCGAGCTAATGTTGGATTTTAACATCGAACCCGAAGGCAACAGCGGGGTGAAGTATTTTTACACCACCTACGAAAAGGGGGGCAGCCTCGGCCTGGAATACCAGATTCTGGATGATAAACTGGCCGAAGACAATAAGAAGGATAATCACCTGACGGGGTCGTTCTATGACGTGATACCCCCCGATGAATCCCGAAAAAAGGTAAATCCACCGGGTCAGTGGAATACGCTGCGGATTGTTGCTACGGGTAAACAGGTGCAACATTATCTGAACGGGGTAAAAATTCTTGAATTCATGCGGGGTAGTCCAGACTACATGGAAGCGGTTAGCCACAGTAAGTTCAATAAGGCAGTTCCGGCATTCGGAACGGTCGAAAAAGGCCACATTCTGCTACAGGAGCATGGTAGTGAGATTTCGTTCAAAAATTTAAAAATCAAGGTGTTATAAACTTGCTATATGGAAAACAGACGGGAATTTATCAAAAAAGCCGGGCTTGGCTCAGTTGGTTTAGTGGCAGGTAGTTCGGTATTTGGGATGAGTGCTAAAAGCTATAATCGCATTATTGGCGCCAATGAGTTGATTCGGGTGGCCACTATTGGGGTTAACAGCCGGGGTAAAGGCATGAGTGGCGTGTTTGCCGGTCAGAAAAACGCCGAAGTCGGCACCGTTTGCGACGTGGATGAACGTGCTATCCCGAAGGCCATCGACACTGTTTTGAAAACGAAACAGACCCTGAAACCCAAATCAGAAAAGGATTTCCGCAAAGTACTGGCCGATAAGGACATCGACGCTATTTACATTGCTACCCCTGACCACTGGCACGCCCCCCTTACCATTTTAGGCTGCCAGGCCGGGAAACACGTTTACGTCGAAAAGCCAGTAAGCCACAACCCCCGCGAAGGCGAAATGGCCGTGGAGGCTGCCCGTAAATACAAGCGCGTGGTGCAGATGGGTGCCCAGCGACGGTCGGCACCGGTACTCACCGAGGGTATCGAGCAACTGCACAAAGGCATCATTGGGCGGGTGTATCTGGCTAAAACCTGGTATACCAACAACCGGAAGGCCACCTTTCTGAAACCCGGAACGGTGCCATCCTGGCTTGATTATGACCTGTGGCAGGGCCCGGCTCCACGGATGCCTTACCAGGACGGGCTGATTCACTATAACTGGCACTGGTTCTGGAACTGGGGAACCGGCGAAGCCCTCAACAACGGTACCCACGAGGTAGACGTGGCCCGCTGGGGCCTGGGTGTCGATTACCCCATCCGGGTCAGTTCGGCAGGCGGGCGGTATGAGTTTAAAGATGACTGGCAAACACCCGATACGCAGGTAGTCATCATGGATTATCCGGGGCGGATATCGCTCATGTGGGAGTCGCGCAGCTCGAACGGGCGCAAGATTGAAGGACAGGACCGGGGCATTATATTTTACGGCGAAAACGGCAGTTTGGATACGGGTAACGATGCCTACACGGTGTATGACTTAGATGGCAAACTAATCAAAGAAGTAAAATCAGTGTTGGGCGATGAAAGTTTGCAGGGCCGCAACACTGCCAGCCCCAGCGTGGGCATGGATAACCTGCATGTCATGGACTTTCTGGATGCCATCAAAGCGAACCGCCGTCCCAACTGCGACGTCGAACAGGGTTATAAGAGCGTGATGGCCATGCAACTCGGCAACATTGCCTGGCGCGTGGGCCGTAGTCTGGAAATAGACCCCAAAAATGGCCATATCGTTAATGACAAAGAAGCCTCAAAACTCTGGAGCCGCGACTACGAAAAAGGCTGGGAGCCGAAGGTTTGAGAGACGTGATATGCAAATTGTACGAAGTGCCGAAACCCGATACCTGTTATGAAACCCGTTTTGTTGATCCTTAGCCTACTCACAGCTCCCGGCTCACTCGTTGCCCAGGCCATTCCTTCCCGTGTATATGCCTGGAATCAGGCACCAGTTGTGAAGCACGCGGCCTACGAAGAACGCACGTTGCTAACGGGTTCGACACGGGACTTTTCCACCTTCCGGGTGCTTGGCATAACCCGCCTGGCCAATCAGCCGGAAGCTGCTCCACAACAGGTAGCCGAGGAAACGCTCGTGATCGTAAAGGAGGGTGAGTTAACCCTTACCACAAGCGGTAAAACAAAAACGCTGGGCCCCGGTAGTATCGCCCTGATTATGCCGGGTGATACGCACCAGCTCAACAATCGGAGTGCTCGCCCCCTTACGTACTACCTGATGCAGTACCGTGCCCGCCAACAACCGAAACCGACTCTTAATCAGTTGGCGGGCGGTTCGATGTGGGTTGACTGGAACGACGTAGCGTATCAGCCGAATCAGAAAGGAGGCATCCGGCGCCTATTTGACCGGGCTACGGTAATGGCTAACCGCTTCGAGATGCACGTTACTACGCTCAACGCTGGCTTGTGGAGTCACCCGCCCCATACCCACCGGGCCGCCGAAATTCTGTTACCTATCGATAATATGGCGCAGGAGAGCATAGACGGGAAGTTATACCCTGCCAGCACAGGTGACGTGATTTTTCTGGAGTCCGACGTACCTCATGCTATCCGGAATACCAGCGCGGTAGGCTGTACGTATTTTGCCTTTCAGTTCGAGTAGCGATCCATCCTCTATCTACTCTCATTTAGTCCATGATACCGGCATGATGAAACTAGTAGCCTTCCTCCTGACACTACCTCTCCTGAGCAGCGTGGGCACCCTGGCGCAGCCTGTCCGGACCGGAAACATGCCAAATATTGTCATCGTTCTGGCCGACGACCTGGGGCAGGGTGACATTGGGGCCTTTAATGCTGCCAGCAAACTACGCACCCCCAACCTGAATAAACTGGCCCGCGAGGGTATGGCCTTTCAGGATGCCCATTCGGGTTCTGGTGTCTGTACGCCCACCCGCTACGGCCTGTTAACCGGGCGATACGCGTTCCGTAGTAAACTGAAGCGGGGCGTTCTGCAAGGGTATTCAACACCCCTCATCGACCCGGGACAAGCCACCATTGCGTCGGTGGCCAAACAGGCCGGGTACGCTACGGCCTGCATCGGCAAATGGCATCTCGGCTTAAACTGGCAAAAGCAAGACCCGGCCAAAGCTCTCTTCGAGGGTGATGCGCAAAGCCCAACCAGCGCCAATGCCGATTATACCAAACCCGTAGACGGTATTCGACAACTGGGTTTCGATTATTCGTTTGTGCTGCCGGCCTCGCTGGATATGCCGCCCTACTGCCTGATCAAAAATGGCCGCGTCGTTAACCCCAACATGCAGACCATTCAGGGTCACGACATGCAGGAACGGGAGGTCTTTTACCGAACCGGTGACCTATCGACGGGGATGACGATGCCCCAATTTTTGCCCGCCTTCATCAACGAGGCCAACGCCTTTATTGAGAGGCATAGTCGTAGTCCGTTTTTGCTGTATCTTCCCTTGTCGGCACCGCATACACCCTGGGCCATCGAAGAGAAGTTCCGGGGCAGCTCGACCATTGGCACGTACGGCGATTTTGTGCAACAGACCGATTACTACATCGGGCAGGTACTGGCCACACTGGAGAAGAACGGCCTGAGCCGGAACACCATCGTTATTTTTGCCAGCGACAACGGTTCCTACTGGACTGAGGCCGATATAAAAGCCAGCGGACATCAGTCGAACAACAACCTGCGGGGGATGAAAGCCGATATTTTCGACGGTGGTCACCGCATTCCAATGCTTGTTCGCTGGCCGGGCAACGTACCTGCCAATGTGATAAACCAGACAACGGTTTGCCTTACTGATCTGCTGGCTACGGTTGCCGATGTAACCAGGCAACCCATACCCTCCGCGACCGCCGAAGACAGCTATAGTTTGCTACCCCTTTTCGACCAGAAGAAGGCTGCCCGCTACAAACGTCCCTTTACGATTCACCACTCCGGCGACGGGAAGTTTGCCATCCGAAAGGGCGACTGGAAGTACGTCAGTTCGCTGGGGTCGGGCGGATTTAGCAAACCCAAAAACATAGTAGCCAAAACCGGGGAAGCCACGGGGCAGTTATACAATATGAAAACGGACCCATCCGAGCAAACAAACCTGTTTCTTGAGAAACCGAAGGTCGTGGCCGAGATGGCTAAGGCGTTGGCAGTTTTCGAGGAAATAGGTAAGCCGTAAAGACCATTTCAGAAGCGTGACGACCGACAGCCTTACAAAAGCGTACCTCGGTCGTCACGCTCCGTTCAGAAAGCGGCTTCGACACCGATTACAGACATAAGCCAGCCGGCGAGAACGGTCTGGGTTCCGGGAACTACCTTTTCAGATGGGTTCCGACGAATTTGGGTGTTTATGCCGAATCGTACATAAATCCTCATAGTGGAGGATCAATACCCATCCAACGGGTCTGAAAAGCCCACAGGAACCATTTAGCGGCTACCAAGTGGCAGGATTGTCTTGAGCAGACAAAGTGCCAATTACTTCGACTGGCGGCAGTTTACAAAAACGAACCTTTGTTGTGGACACACAGGGGCGGCTTTGGGTGGCCGATGTAGATGCGGCTAATCAGGCTGATGGCTCATTGGGCAAAGCCTTAGTTGTAGTCATTCTGTGGCGGGTGGGCGAACGACTGGAAAAGGTCTTTAGGGATTAAGCTTACAACCGGTCCACCGGCGCGGGCGTATTTGCCAAAGAGCTTGACCGTTGGAACATCGATTTCGAGAAAGCGTCGCGGCCTGAATCAGCACAAGGGTTTGTGCCGGTAGCCAAACGATGGGTAGTGGAACCGGTCCGCCGGCGCGGGAGCATTGCCTGGACGAATTACTTTCGGAGAATCGTCAAAGACTACGAGCATACAGTATCTTCTTCGGTCAGTTGGCTGTATCTGGCCAATAGCCAGATCATGTTACTAGGAATGTAAACTATATAGCCAGAGAATCAAGCATTACAAATTTGGGCAAAGGAAAAGCCATAAAAGAAAGTCGTAACGGTTTTTATCCTTTCTTTTAATTTAACCCAACAGGTTGTCCATTCCTAACCATCCCAATCGTCATTCGTTTTTAACTTATAAACATCCTTGTAATGAAAGACTTCTTATTAATTTTCAGATCTCCGGAACATGCCGGCCCAGCTGCATCACCGGAAGAAATGCAGGCGAACCTGAAACTGTGGATGGACTGGTTTGGAAGCATCGCTGCGCAAAACAAACTGTCCGATCGCGGAAACCGATTGGCGCATGATGGGAAAGTAGTACGCCCCAATCAGGTGATCACGGACGGTCCGTACACCGAGATCAAAGAATCAATCGGCGGCTATATCGGTGTAAAAGCCGAGTCATTGGAAGAAGCTGCTACCATGGCCAGTACTTGCCCGGTCCTGCTCGACGGCGGAAATGTAGAAGTGAGAGAAATTGCGATTTAAATGAACGAACCAGACCTGATACCCCATCTTTTCAGAACAGAATACCGGAAAATCACTGCCGTTCTTTCGAAACGGTTTGGTCTGGAACACATTGAAATTGCCCAGGATATTGCGAGTGATACGTTTTTGCAGGCTTCGGAAACATGGGGGATAAAAGGGCTTCCCGAAAATCCCACGGCATGGCTGTATGCCGTCGCCAAAAACAAAGCAAAGGATTATCTCAAACGCAATACGCTGTTTAACGAGAAAATCGCGCAGCAGATTACCTATGAGCTAAATGGTGTGGAAAATTCCGGTTCGGAAATCGACATTGATCTTTCGGACCGGAACATTACCGACAGCCAGTTACAAATGATGTTTGCGATCTGTCATCCGTCCATTCCGGCCGAGTCGCAGATCGGGCTGTCGCTCAATATCCTTTGCAGTTTTGGTGTAAATGAAATCGCAGCTGCGTTTTTGACTAATAAAGAAACCATTAATAAGCGACTTTTTCGCGCACGGGAAAAACTGCGTTCAAATCATGTAAAAATAGAGTTTCCGGAGGCCTCTGAAATTCAGAACCGTCTGGAAAATGTGCTTACCACACTGTATCTGCTGTTTAATGAAGGATATTATGCTTCCGGGTGCGATGTTACCTTGCGCAAAGATGTTTGCCTGGAAGCTGTCCGACTCACGAATTTGCTTTTGGAAAGTAAGCTCACGAGCCAGCCGCCCGTATATGCATTGCTTGCATTAATGTGTTTTCATGCCTCGCGGTTCGAAGCCCGGACTGATTCCGAGGGGGAAACGGTACTTTATGAAGATCAGGATGAAAGGCTTTGGGATGAAAACCTGATCCGCCAGGGCGAGCATTTTCTAAACCAGTCATCATCAGGAAATACGCTTTCAAAATACCATTTGGAAGCCAGAATCGCCTATTTTCATACCATCAAAAATGATACAAAGGAAAAGTGGGAGAGTATTCTGCAACTCTATAACCAACTGCTGATCATCGAATATTCCCCCATGGCCGCATTAAACCGGACTTATTCATTATCAAAAGCAAACGGAAAAGAAATCGCGATCAAAGAAGCAGAAAAATTGAACCTCACCTCACACCATCTATATCATGCATTACTAGGAGAATTGTACACGGGCATCGACAACGAAAAAGCGGTAAATCATTTCAAAACGTCCCTGGATCTAACAAATTCCAAAGCAGATCGGAAGGTGATTGTAAAGAAGCTATCTGCTCTGGGCTATTAGGTCTTTGGGATGTTTATGCTGAATCGTACATAAATCCTCATAGCGGGGGATCAATACCCATCCAACGGGTCTGAAAAGCCCACAGGAACCATTTAGCGGCTACCAAGTGGCAGGATTGTCTTGAGCAGACAAAGTGCCAATTACTTCGACTGGCGGCTGTACCTGAAAACGTTCGTTTTCGGGTACAGTACGCTCATAGGCTTTTTTGGGTGAAAAGAGCGGTTGAATCTGTTTCTAAAACTTATACCAGCAATCTATGTACCCCTTTGAATAGCCTGATTTAGCATCGGGTACAGTGGTCATGAGGATTTATGTACGATTCGGCGTAAACACCCGAATTTCCCGATGCCTGGCCCAACTGCTGGCCAACCTGCTCAACCGATTTACGTATATGGCCAAAGAGTAAGGCCATTCGGTTACACTTAGTGAGCCAATCGGGGGCGGAATCCTGAGCAGAATCAGAATTTTCCCTGATTCTGCCCAGCAACTAACGAGCTAACGCGGCTAAGATTTGTGTCGTGTTCAGAGGGGTATGTCCTGACAATCAGTACAGATGGCATGTCTCATTAATAAGTCAACCTTCTATACCAGGCCAAATCCTGGGCCTCAACGGTCTACTATAGTCCTGTTTGACGACGAATTGGGCCCGTCGGCTGGTTAATTTCAAGAAACTTAATATAAAAAAATCCTATTTTGTGTACTTGAGACGCTTTGTCGGGTTCACATAAAGGCACTGATCTGACCGGTTAATCATATTCTAACTGAACTTCCAGATACTTGGTTACTTTTGAATTGTTCAAAGTCACCCAAATAAACTCAATAATTATTATGAAAATTAAAGGTCTACTTATTCTGGCATCCCTCTCCCTGTTTACGGTAACCAGGGGATTTGGACAGGTTTTAGCTCCTAATTTAAGGTCTACTTCGAGCTTCGCCTTCTTTACTGCCGTAGGGGCGTTTACCAATACAGGAGCGTCACTAGTTACTGGCGACATTGGCACCAATGTGGGTGCCTTGACTGGATTCCCTCCGGGCACAGTAGTCGGCAATATACGTTTGCCGGGTACTCCTGAAGCAGCCCAAGCCGCTGTCGATGTAGTTGCGGCCTATAATTATCTTAACTCGGTTTCCTGTGGTAGTGGTACTATCATTAATTCCGACTTAACCGGGCAGACGCTCAGCCCGGGCGTGTCCTGCCAGCCTACGGCATCGCCAACTACATTGAATGGAACGTTAACATTAAGCGGACCGGGCATCTTTATCATTAAATTGAACAGCGCTTTGACAACCGGTACATCGTCGAACATTATATTGATAAATGGGGCTACCGCAAACAATGTGTTTTTTCAGGTAAACGGTGCTATAGTAGCAGGGACCGGTTCTAACCTGCAGGGTACGTTTATAGCTAACGGTGCGATAACCCTAAATACCGGCGCTCGCCTTGTTGGAAGGGGTTTATCGATAGGGGGTGCCATTGTATTAAATGCTAATATCGTTAATAACGTAGCGGCTCCTCTCCCCGTTACCCTGGTATCGTTTGCTGCCACTGCGTCGCCAGCCACACATACTGTCGATATTAGCTGGACAACGTCATTGGAAACAAACAATAAAGGTTTTGTGGTGGAGCGCAGCAAAGATCTCAAGGCCTTTTATAAAGTAGGCGAGGTTGGTGAACTAGCGGCTACGAGCAACGCGCTAAAAAATTATACCCTAACTGACCTGGCTCCCTTTGCCGGCACCAGCTACTACCGTCTGAAGCAAATCGATCTGAACGGAAAGACAACAACTTATCCGGCCGTTTCGGTAGTCCTCCGCGATGAAATATATGGTGTGTTTCCTAATCCGGTTCGCAGCGATGGTCAGTTTTCACTACGTTTGGATGAGCCTGAAACAGCCTCTATTCGCTTCTTCGGTACAGACGCCCGCTCGCTACCCATTCAAAAGATGAGCATTCAGTCGGGAAACCTCCTGCTAAAGACGGTAGGCAAGCTATCTGCAGGTGTGTATGTTCTCACAGTAGAAGAACGGGGTCAAACGCGTCAACACCGTCTGGTTGTTGAGTAGTTTCTCCTCAAATCTCTTTGTTATTTAACTTAACAGTACTTGGCTCATGAAAACAAAATCTAATCATACACCAGCTTCGTTGCCTAAAAAGGCGTATAAAACCCCAAAAATTAACGTGTTGGGCAACGTAAAGAAACTCACCTTAAAAATTGGCTCCGGCACCGATGGTCTGGGAAGCGGAAGCTTCGGGGGTTAGCCCAACCAGTTCAGCCTATAAAAAGCCTGATTCATTGACATAACTGGCAATGGGTCAGGCTTTTCTCTCATCTCATATTGCTACACGCTCCGTTCATGCTATTTAGTCCGAATACCCGCATTCAGTCCACTCAACATCAGTCCTCATCCGTCCTTGGGAAGGAAACCATCGTACTAAATTACGAAGCGGGGAATTATTATGAATTGAATGAAGTAGGAGGATTCATTTGGTCGCTCTTACAGGCTGGTCAGGAATTGTCTGTTCAGAGAATCAAGGAACAGCTATTGGAAGAATTTGACGTAGACGAGTCGGTCTGTCAACAGGAACTCATGTTATTTCTCGGCAATCTATTTGATGAAAATCTTATCGAAATTAAGGCGTGACCAGGCAAAAATCCACTCGTTGAGCTGGCCCAAAAGAATACTGCTGATGAAGGTACTCGCTGTACTGGTGTTCTTTAAATTACTTCTGATTCTTTTTCCTTTAAAATGGTTTATCAAGCCCGTACCCGTATCCTATAACTCGAAAAAGACACTTTCCCGGTCATTTATCGATAAACAGATCTGGGCAATAAAAATAGTGAGTGCCCGCGTTCCTATGGGCCTCACGTGTCTGGTTCAGGCGCTTGCCGGGAAATGGCTTTTAAAAAACCACCCCGATGTTCGGGTACACATTGGCGTACGGAACAACAGCCTCGACGGTTTTTCTGCCCATGCCTGGGTTACCTACCAGCATAACACGATCCTGGGCGAACAACCAAATCTGGTGTTTGAGCCGATTTTAGCATGGAACTGACCCCGTATTTTTATAAAGCCTTTGGGCTATCAATTGCTTCCGACTTCCTACTTCCACCCCTTGTAGCATGCCCAAAACCCACAGTAGCTATTGACCTGACAATTAAGCGTGGTCAACTCCCCCCAAAACCATCCTTTGTAAGTTCAAAAGCCTACCGTGCCGGGATAAATGCTCAATTTGCTCAGACGGAAAGTGATCGTCTATGGTTAGACTGGCCTCCGCTCATTTCATTTATGGCGGTAAACGGCAACGAGTTGATTGTTGACACTACCCAGACCGACGACCATATAATCTCCCTGTTTACGCTTAGCGAAGCTTTAGGGCTTATTCTGTTCCAGAAAGGCTACTTTTTGTTACATGGGAGTGCCATTCGAATTGGTAATGCTGGTGTTATCTTTATAGGCGAGCCGGGTGCTGGTAAATCAACCACCGTTGCGGCTTTTGCAGGAAAAGGATATAGTGTCATTAGTGATGATATGGTCTGTATTCGATTAAGCCTGACCGGGTATCACCAGTTAATTCCGGCTTTTTCACAGATAAAAATCTGGGAAAGCAGTGTAAAGGGATTGCAGTTACAGCAGGAGACTATGACGCCGGTACGCGAGGGAGTCGACAAATTTTCGTGGCATGAGTCAATCACATTTGAAGAAGAAGCTGTGCCGCTAAAACAAATTTTTGTGTTGCTGCCTCCCAACGAACCCGGCAGTGGGCCTGCCCCCATACCCAGCAGTCAGGTTCCCGTTGAGTTGCTGCATCATTTTCCCCTGCCCGACACCCTACTGACCGGTAAAGCGTTGAAGGATTACTTCGAAAAAAGTGTGGCCATTGCAAAAACCACGCCCCTTTATCGAATGAGCCGCCCCGCCAACTTTATGGCTTTACATGCGTTTGTAGATCACCTGAGCACTACACACTGACATGAAAACACGGCAATCCACTGAAATAAATCTACTGTTGCGGGCTTGTTCAGCGGAGCCATCGGCCAGCAAAACAGCTGGTTTAGAGTTATTTCTGGAGCAGCATTCTCTGGACTGGGATCGTCTCCTAAAACTGGCCCACTACCACCGGGTTATCCCCTTATTGTATCGGGCCTTTCGGGAAGTACCGTCTGTGCCCGACACATTTCTGTTAACCCTCCGCCAGGAATGTGTCCTCATCACGACCGACAATTTAATAAAACTGCGTGAGTACCATCGGGTAGCTGCGATACTCGACGGGCAGAAAATTGACCATGTTGCGTTTAAAGGAGTCTATCTGGCGGAACACAGCTATCCTGAGCGTGGACTGCGTTCTATTGGCGACATGGATATTCTGGTAGATGCAAAAGACCTCTATAAAACTATCGGTGTTTTGGCACCCGAGGGCTATCGGGTAGGCGATAAATACAAGCCTTATCTATACCATTCAGCAGGGGTAATATGGAACGAATTACATGAAATTAGCTTAATAAAACCTTATTTTAACACCGGCCGCTTCGATATTGACCTCCACTGGCGAGTTGACTGTTTGTTGAAGGAAATTGGGGCGTTTGAGTTGAGCGATTTCCGTTCGTCCTCTGGCTTCATGGCCGAGAAACAGGTTATATTACTGGTGCTTCACCACGGCGTCACCAACTCCTGGGGACGTATTGGTTACATAAATGACCTTTATTTTTCACTTAGTCAGGTCGATGTGAACTGGGATTGGCTGCTGAAAAAAATAAATCAGTGTCAACTAAAGGTCACTTTTTTTGAGGGTTTGCAGTGGTGCCAACAGCTGTGGGAATTAGCCTTGCCCGCGTCTGTTCAGGAGCAGATGCAGGGCTACAATCTGACCATGCTGAATGACGCTCAGGAAAAAAGATGGGACAAACAATCCATACCCTCATTCAGAAGGGCGATGGTCAATTTTGCGAATAAGCAACCCACGTCTGCAGATAGAGTAAAAATTTATGGCAGCTATGTCCACAGTTTTATATTTCGCTCCAGTGTTGTAAACCTGCACCGCCGTCAGTTTTACATTCCTAAAGAATGGGGTTTTGCTACTGCTATCATTCGCGTTTTTCTGGCTTTAATACGTACCCAATAGCCAGCCAGACTTTCTATCTGATACCCGATCATCAGAATGGCATTTTCCCGATCTTTCAACCTGTTGCAGTGTTCAGCTCCCTTTCGACAGTGTAGACAGCCAGAGCGACAGATAGATAATCCGACTCAATAACCAGTTATAGCGTGTCTTTTGCTGAACGGGAATCCGTGTATTAAATACAATGGCACTAATTTTATCAAACACAGATCGGTCTATCACTTCCCAGATTGCGTGGCTGGGCGATGTAAACTGCTCATGAGTAGCCTGATAAAGCTGTTGCGCTGACAGATTGCCGTACTCAACAAAGTTGGTCTTTGTGAGCCGGTTAATAATGGCGGGGGGTAGTACAGACTGTAGACCATGACGAATCAGCCCCCGCCCGCGTCCCTGATCGAAGCTTACCCACGAGGGGGTTGCCAGCCCCACTTCAACGACCCGCTTATCGAAGAAAGGAAACGTATACTGGTGCCCGTAATAGGCCCCAATATGGTCCAGCTGCTCGTTACACAGTACATTGGTCGTATTGATAATTTGGTTGACAGGAACGGGATTATCTGTTGGTATGCAGGCACTCAACCCTTCGGTAGTTGGCTGCGACACGGGGTTCGATAATTGCCTGAATGACGGACTGAACGCACTATCTATTAACGCTCTGTGCGATAGTTTATCCCCTATCCGTTTTGTGCAGTAGGTTAGTATCGAGGCTGCGGAGAGGTTGAACTGTTGTTGCTGACCATTTAGTGTACGCAGAAACATAGCGAGTGGCTGACGTTTAAAGCGTTTTACCACTTCAGCGCCAACAATGTACAGGACATACTTCTCAAACTTAGCCCGGTCACTCAGACTAAGCCACTTATCACTGACATAAACCAGATTACGATTGGGTTGGGATACTATCTGCTGGCAGGCTCGCTCCAGATCCTCCCAATCTTCCTTATCGATCAACTGATCCAGATAGTCAAATCCCGTGGTTATGACACTGTCGCCGTCGTGTCCGGTCAGGATCGTGTCACAACCAATTTGCCGGGCTTTTATCGAAACACTCAGGTGAAAACTGGACGGAATGATAAAATGCTCAGGTCGATCGAATAGATGATTTATTTCTAAGATAGCAGGCAGTACATCCGACTCCGGCCGTACCGTGTGGTGTACCGGATTCCACTGCCTGATGACTTCCTGCACATAGGCAGATTCATCGGTAGAGGCCAGTCCCGTGTCAATCGTGAACGTGTGTAGAGAAGGCCGGTTCTGGTCCGTGAGCAGGTGCTGAGCCATGCAGCTAACCGATGAGGAGTCGAGGCCACCGCTCAAATGAGAGCCCACACGGCTTTTACCAAGAATACGGGAGTTGATGGCCTTCGTAAAATCCTCCCGAAACAACGTATGGTAATCGTCTGCCCGTTTTAACCCACTAAGTCTGCTGAAGTCTGGTTTCCAGTAAGTTTCTATCTGAACGTTACTGCTGCTTACCTGAAGATAATGCCCAGGCAAAACGCTGAAAACCGCTTCGTAAAAGGTTTCGGAACTGTAAGGCACATACGTTTTAGGCCAGGTCAGGTACTCTCTGAATTTGTGCTGATTCGGCGTGGGGAACACCTCCCCAATGGCGAGCAACGCTTTGATTTCGGTGGCAAAGGCGCAAAACAAACCGGGTTGATGTACATAATACAGGGGTTTAACTCCCAAAATATCTCTGGCAAAGACAAGTATTTGCCGACGGGCATCCCACAACGCCACCGCAAAATCGGCGTTCAACTGATTGAATGACGAACATCCTTTTTGAATGTAATTCCCGACAATGCCATTTTTCGCCCCGGTATGATCAAAACTGGTGGCGTCGGCTACTGCGTAGACGGCCGCATCGGTATGTACTTCGGGACTACTACCGAACGCCAGCAACACACCCTGTTCAACGAACTGGCTCCTTACCGGGCCCCTATGCGCTAACAGGTGTTCGACAGCAGCCATGTCAGCAGGGGAGATAGCCCGCCCATCAAACCGAATCATTCCAGCAATTCCACTCATGTTGATTTAAAATGCACTGGTAAACGAGGTTCGGCTGGTAACAGTCAGGAGTCAAAAAGGCCTATACACTACACGCGCTCACCGCGTGATTATGCACCCAATCACCTATCACAAGGTAAGCTAATAATCAAACAAACAGCTATCTTTAGTGCTGCCCAATGGGCTAAATTGGGTTCTTTGCTATACGTCAATTGTACAGGCCACTACGGGAATGTTGAAAACAACTAGTTTACAAGTGGCCATTCTGCTGGCGTTTTTGATCGTAAACGTAGGTTGCCATGACCGTTTAACAAATCCCGTTTATGACGACTCTGCTTATTTTCCCCTCGAAGTGGGTAACTACTGGATCTATCGGGTCACAACCGAGACGTACGCTACCACAAATACATCCACGAAGCAAACCTACCAGATACAGCAAAAAATCAGCAGCTCTTATACCCGTAATGAACAGGTAGTTTTCGTGATCGACGAGTCGACCCGACCGACAGATCAGTCGCCCTGGAAACTCAAAAGTATTCATACTGTGTACAAAAACCTCGTGGAGGTTGTCAATCAGGAAGGTAATGTACCTGTTGTCAGGCTATTGTTTCCCGTCTCGGCCACCACATCCTGGAACACAAACCTGTATAATGCAAATCCCCCCGCTCTCCTCCGTTATCAGGATGCAGGACGCCCGTTCTCCGTCGGGAAGCTTAATTTCAACGACACCGTTTCGGTGCTCGGCACCAATGATTCTACACTGGTTAGTCAGGAAAAGTACCTTCGGGTTTATGCCCGGTCAACTGGCTATGTGTATCAGGAAGACCGCTCGCTGGCCTTCTGTCAGAGATCGGCCGATTGCATCGGAAAGGGTATAGTTGAGTCAGGTACGATAACAAAATGGGAGTTACTTACCTCTGACCGACTACCTTAGCGTTGCCACAACACATTACCCGTTCGTACTTCAGACCGGCCATCTTTCCAGCCCAGCTGCAGCCGGTAAGGGTAGGAACCAGGCACCTGAGCCTGCCATATCATTGTATTTTTCCCGATCGAGACAGGAAACGGCCCATCAAAAACCGGTACACCCAATACGTTATAGATCGTTAATCTGGACTCGGTTGGTGAGGCTAAAACGGACAGGTTTAACTCAAACCGGACGTATGTACTGGCCGGATTTGGGTAGCTATGAAACGTAACTGGCTCATCGGAGCCTACTACACGCATGGTCAGGGTATAGGGGGGCTGGGTTCGATTACCAGCCGCATCTTTGCCAAAAACGATGAGTCGATACGTACTACCCTCGTTTAAATCCAACGTTGTTTTGACCTGAAGTTGATTGGGTGACAGTACCGAGTTTGTCAACAGCTCACGAGGGATTTTCTTAGGGCCGCACGTGATGCAGGTTTCTATGTACACCTCAACGGCGTCTAAATCAACGGACGACAGCGGATTTTCATCGATCAGATAAATAGTTAGCTCAGGCCTGGTACCCACCATAACGTTGTTTTCCTTAACGGCCCCATTGACTAATACGGTGAGCGCCGGGCTGACTACATCCGGCAGGATGTTTATCGGATAACTGCTATTGACGCTGGCCTGTACCCAGTTTATGTCCAGACTGGCCGCGTTGTTGTCCCGGCTCAGTTCGACAATCTGTTTATCAGGATCGATCAACACATCAATTCTTTGTAATGCTCCATCGTTGGGTATAGTGTATATCAGCGTATCCCGATACCGGAATGCGTCGAATCGAATCTCCTTACTGCTTATCGTTTTCCCCACCGTTCGGATCGATAGCGCAACGGACTGGTTTGGCTGGAACCGGCCCAGATTGGCGAGCGGAATAACCACCTGGATCGAATCGCTGTTCTTCAGCGTACTACCGGCCACCGAAGACTGAAGATATATCCCTTTCTGAGTGACCGAAAAATCGGGGTTAGCCAACGGATAAAGAACAAGAGCCGGGTCACCCTGAAGTATCATTTGCAGCAGTACCGACACATCATACAGATTAGCCCCTTCTTTTTCGATCTCGGTATTCACTTGTTGCTGTACACTACCGAATGAAGTACCGAGCGTTGCTGCATTGGCAAACAATACGCGGTACAGCTTTGTCAGATACCGGGTCGTGGGGAATTCGTAACTGTAATAGGAATGAGCCAGTACCATCGCAGCCCCCTTATCCGGGGCAAGTAGCCAGTCGGTTGATAAAGTGTTGAACCGGGAGAAAATCTCACCTACTCCGCACCCGTTAAAAATCATCAACGGATAAATAGGGTTGCGAAATCCGTTTTGTGGGGGCGATGCAAAGCCAAAGTTCATATCTGTAATGGCGGGGCCGGCATGGCCAAAAAACGTAATGAGACTGGCCCCCTCGTTAACTACCGGCGCAATATTTATTGGTTCAACAAGGTCATAGGGGTTGCTTTTGTTAAATGATTTGACCTCACCGCCCAGCAGTCCATTTACGAATAGATTCTCCAGATCGCGCATCGTCTCTTTCAGGTTTTGCGCTTCACTTTCTGACTTGCCACCGCTGATGTGTACAAGCTGCTTGCGCCACAACCCATTGGGCGTGTTCCCTTCAAAGCGTTTAACTTTGGCCAGGTACGTCAGAACCTGTTCATTCGTCATCACATTGAGCCGTCCCGTCGGAATGGCAGGTGTGTTAACCGAATAGCCCCTCAGGCCAGCCGTCAACAAAATATCTGCTCCCGGATAACCAATTGTAGGCACCAGATCATCGGAGGCCGTTTTAACAAAATACGGGTAGCTGTTAGCCTTCCCAATCAGCAGCATATTTTTTACGGCGGTTGTCTGTAGCATGAAGTCGGCAAAACGCCGGATAGCCAACGGACTGCGTTCCCCATAATTAAAGGCGTCGAAGAGGGAATCGACATCAATCACCACCGGGTTGTGGCCTCCTCCCGTCGCTGAAGCCCTATAATTGGCATAAGTCGTGGCTGACTGTTTGAGCGATCCATGCGTAATGATCAAATAATCGGTTGATGCCGGGTATGATAATCGAAACTGAATAGGATCTACCGCCAATGGTTTCAGCACCTGATTCGTTAGCAGGATGTCGCGGTTTTGGGCTGTTCCATCCACCACAATCTGTGCCTGATTACCCGTGGTCTTTACCGGTAAAAAGCGAGGGTTAAACGTATCCGTAATGTCATAGGCGAGGGTTGCCAATGGTACGTTTTGTATCGCCAGTAAAGCCGTCTGACGTCCGTTGGCGGGCAGATGAAATACGCGGGTTACCTCACCGGCCATATCGAACGTCTGCGGATAAGACACCTTTACGTACGTGATCGAAAACTGATTGGTGCCCCCGTTTTGTTCAGGTCTGAAGCGGAGTGTAAATTTTTCTTTCTGTACGGCTCCTGGTGTCAGAGTTGCCTGAAAAGTTTGGCTTCCAAATCCCGGAAAGCGTAGTGAGGCCAGTGGTTTCTTCACATCGTCATCTACCTGGACCTGAATCTGATGAAGTTCGTTATCGCGACCATTTACGAGGCCTTCCAGCCGGATTGGCCAATCCGTCTCAACCCGACCGGGTAGTTTAACCTCAACCACGCCAACCGAATCTGCCGTTAGTAGTTTACCGGACCAGCCTTCGCCCGGCTCAAAATAACTCTGTTGCAGGAAGGGTTCGATACCTTTCAAGTTGTTAAACGTGTATTCGCTGGTGAATGCCTGAACAGACTCCTGAACGTGAAACGTTTCGGGTCTTAGGCCATCTGCCGAGCCACTGACTTCGGCTATGCGTTTGCCGGTCAATGCCGAATTCGCGGTTAGGAAATAGGCCGCCTTATCGGAAAACAACGTCTGGTACGGATGTAATCGCTTCTGAGGTCTGTACAACAAAGAGTCCTGGCTACCGTCGTTTCCTTCGCCATAGAACTCAATATAGGACTGGTCGCTAAAGAGGCCGTCCTGCTGGCCTGAGACTCGAATGGCGATTTCCTTTCCCCGGAAAAATAACTGCCAGCTATCCGGGTTCATCTTCAGAAAAGACACATCCGCTTTCTTAATATCTGAATAGCTTATCCGGTAAATACCCGGCTGGTTTACGGTTACTTTCAGGTAAGCCTGGCCAGACTTTATCCATTCATTACCAAGTATAGTTTGGGCACTCACGGTAAGCCCGACGACAAATAACCAGGCAGTTATAAAGCCTCTTTTTATTAGCATGCGTTCAAGGGGATTTCATAACGTGTCACTGTCAAATATAAGCCTAATATTCTTGTTTTCTGTCCTTGCGGTATTGATCTCCGACACAACACCTTAGCCTGACACAGGGTGTCATTTTCCTAACTAAAACTGCCCGTCATACAGGCTCATGTTCAGGGCTGACCGGGTTATTGGCCTTAAAGTGAGCCACTGAGTCGTATTAAAAGTATAGAAGCAAGTGCTTATTCCGCTACCATCAATTTCTTGTGATAACGGCTCCTGACCGGGTAGGCTATGACGGGCGTCAGCCGGCGCCGTGACCGTCATCATACCGAATGAGCGGGCAGGTCGTTACGTTTGCCCGGTTATTTTCCCGGCCATTCCTGACATGATTCTACCGATCGTGAAAGCAGTCGTGCCGCATGACTACGGTCAGCCATCGTAGATTAACGAACTACCCGTTCCGGTGGCCGGGCCGGAGCAACTCTTAGTGCCGCTACTCAATCTTCCCATCAGATGAACGTACCAATGCCTGCCCGAGAACGACCGTGTTTCCAGCATCCACTGCCGCAGTGGATACTGCTGATACCGGGATTCCTTCTGCTGACACCAGTAGTGGCCTCTGCCCAGACGAAACCGGAGTCGATCTACTCGCAGCCCGCCGTGCTGGGTACGGGGCTACTTCTGCTGCTGATTATTGGCACGGCAGTGGTGGTAGTTTTCCTTCAGCTACGCCCCATTCTGCACCGGCTTTATCCGCCCATGGTACCAGACCCAACGCCGGAACCAGACCCCACTGCCCCTCCCACGGGCGAGCAGTTCGATGAATTGCGCACCGCTCTTGTAACGCCACGCGACGAGCGGGGACTGGTGCAGCGGGTATCGCGCAATGTACACGCCCCGCTGGTGTCCGACAAAAAAAGGGGGCAGCCGCTTACCGATGTCGATCCGAAATTAGTGCGATTAGTAAGTGCGTATCTGCTGTGTGCCACGGTATGGCTCGTGTTTGGGACTCTGGTGGGCTGGTACGTGGGCATCAAGTTCGTGCGGCCCGATATCGACCATATTGCCTGGCTATCGTTCGGGCGGCTACGACCCGTGCATACCAACGCTGTGTTCTGGGGCTGGACCTCGCTGGCGATGCTGGGGTTGGGCAATTTTGTAGTTCCCCGCACGGGCAGCACCCCGCTGTACAGCTACCGGATTGGCTGGTGGACGCTCTGGCTCATCAATGCTGCTACCGTGCTGGGTACGCTGTGCCTCATGGCGGGCGTCAACAACGGTGGGGGCGAATACCGCGAATATATCTGGCCCGTCATGCTGCTCTTCGCGGTGGGGCTGATCCTGACGTTTTATAATTATTTCAAGACCGTCGCCAACCGCAAAACCCCTGAAATTTACATCAGCAACTGGTACATTATAGGAGCCTGCGGGTGGGTCATTATCCTGTCGGTGATCGCGTACCTGCCTTTTTACCAGAATGGGCTGGGCGAAACTATCATTCAGGGCTATTATATGCACCAGGGCGTGGGGATGTGGTTTATGACGTTTACGCTTGGACTGGTCTATTATTTCCTGCCCCTGTCGCTCAATAAACCCATTTACTCCTACTCGCTGGGTGCGCTGGCCTTCTGGACACAACTGTTGTTTTATACCCTGATCGGTACCCACCACTACGTCTTCAGTCCAATTGCCTGGTGGCTGCAAACGGTGGCTATTGTCTTCAGCGCGGGTATGTTTATTCCGGTGCTGGCCGGAACGATCAATTTCGCGATGACTTTCCGGGGCAGTAGCAAACAGGTGGGCGACAGTTATTCGTTGCCGTTTTTGCTGATTGGCGTAGTGCTTTATTTCACTGGCTCGGTACAGGGGTCATTACAGGCGTTCAGAACCACCAACCTGGTTTGGCACTTCACCGATTTCAACGTGGCCCACTCCCACATCACCATGTACGGCATTGTCGCCTTTATGCTCTGGGGCTGCATCTATACCCTGCTGCCAAAACTGACCGGGCGGGAACCCCGAACCCTCCTGGTGGGTATCCACTTCTGGTTCGCGCTGATTGGGCTGATGGCCTACGTAGTCGCGCTCATGGTGGGCGGCACCCTCAAGGGCCTTAGCTGGATGGCGGCCCAGCCGTTTATCGACTCGGTGGTACTGATGGCTCCCTATTGGCTGTGGCGGGCCATTGGCGGCACGCTCATGCTGCTGGCCCACTTCGTATTTGGCTATAACCTGCTCGACATGCTCCGCCCACCCCGTCGCCAGCCCGCGCCTACACTCCAACCACTCGAACGCCATGAATATATCGCATAACCACCGGCTCCTGTTTGGCCTGGCCCTGGGTGGCTTTCTCTTTCTCAGCCTGCTGATTGCCGTCCGGCCCGCCTGGTCGGTGCAGGAAAACAATTCGTCGCTGCCCGGTACGATTACCATGACCGACGATGAGCGGGCGGGTTTGCACGTCTTCATCAGCGAAGGCTGTGTGGCCTGCCATACCCAGCAGGTCCGTAATATTGACATGGACAAGCCCTGGGGTGGGCGGCCCGGTATGGCATCTGACTATGCCTGGCGCACCCGTATCGACATCTGGCGGGCTACCCCCTCAACCCTCGGCACCGAACGCACCGGCCCCGACCTGACCGAAGTGGGTAAACGACAGGCCAGTGCCGACTGGCAGTATCTGCACCTGTTCAACCCGCGAACGGTGGTGAAACAGTCGATTATGCCCGCCTTTAGCTGGCTGTTTACCGAAACCACCAGCCTGCTGCCCGACCAAAAGGCAGTGAATGTACCACCCGCCTACCGCGACGGCCTGACGGGAACGATTGTGCCCACCGAACGGGGCCGGCAGTTGGTGGCTTATCTCTTATCCCTGAAACAGGTTGCTTTACCCACCGGGAGCGAGGCACCCGGTTTTATCGAATATACCCCCGCCAAAGCACTCGTGGCTGAGGTGGCTGGTTCAGTGGCGGTGGCGGCTGGTCCCGACGGGGCCGCGCTGTACGCTACCCACTGTCAGGCCTGCCATCAGGCCAACGGCGAAGGACTGAAAGGGGCCTTCCCACCCCTGAAGGGTAGCCCGGTGGTCACGGACGCCAACGCCAGCCTAATGGTGAACGTAGTGTTACAGGGGTACGATGCCCGGCCAGAATACGGGGCCATGCAAGCTTTCGGCGACCGGCTCACTGATGCCGAAATTGCGGCTATTTTGACCTTTGAGCGGCAGTCGTGGGGTAATAAAGCCCCCGCCGTTCCAGTGGCTTTTGTCACGGCGGAGCGTGCCGCCCTAAAATCCAAACCTGGCGTATGAAACCGATTTATCTGACTCTTCTCCTGGGGCTGCTGAGTCTGTTACCCGCAACGGCCTGCCCGCTTTGTAAAAAAAATCAACCGGCTGGTTTTGCCAACATTACGCACGGTGTCGGCCCGCAGAATGGGTTCGATTATGTAATGCTCTATGGGTCTATCGGGGTCGTGGTTGTCACGCTGGGCTTGTTGGTCTGGTTCGTTCTCAGGCCGGATCACGCCACTGTTCAACCGGCTGACTTTCAAATCACTTAATCACCTTTCATATGCTTACTTCCCCCTTAGTAACCCTATTTATCGATGATGACCCCGTACCTTTTGCGGCCTATGCCCCCCCCATCAAAATGGACATCGACACCAGCCGACTGGTAGACGGTATTCATTCGCTGCGGATTGTGGCCGTATCATCAACGGGTCGGGAAGGCATACAGACCATTCCCTTCACGGTACGTAATGGACCGGCTATTTCGGTGATCGGCCTTGACCCCAACGATACCGTTTCCGATGTCATTCCAATCACGATCAACGCATATGGCAGCGAACGCAGTGATACGTTCGTGATTACGGCCTCCGAAACGCCAAAGCCTATTCCTGCCTGGGTTTGGGCTACCCTGATTGCCTTCTTTGGCTGGGCAGCTTATTACCTGATCACCTCATTCCTACCCCCCGAAACGGTTTTGGTCCCTGCACCCTGATAAAGTTTGCCAACCCTATCATTCTAAAAGGGCTTTCCTATGTGGATCAAAATTTAAAAAACTGACAACCTATTTTGGTGATAGCCTATACTGGCATTGGAAATGATTTTCCCCTTATCAGCCAACTTCTTCAAGGCACGCCCCACCTGGTCATAATCACCCAAATCCTTGAAATCTTCTCGCAGAAGCACATTAGTCTGTTTCCGAGCTATTCGCTTGGCTGCCATCTACTCCAGTATTGGCCCTTTAGTCCTTGTTTATCAGATAGTTATATCACAAAAATACGACACTTTCTTACTGCAAAAATACGACAATGAGCAAAAGTTTTCTGGTCAGCCACTCGCAGCCGGACGGCCACCCTTATGCTGGCTTCGACTCGCCTATAAAAGCAATACGTTGCTGCCGATCAACATCACCAGTAGTTGGTTGCTCAAGAGCATTCGCAGGTAGGAACGTGTACACACTATTACCCTAACAAATACTAACAGTTCTATGGACTCTGACCGAACTCCCTAACAGGCATCATTGTCAATGTTTGGGTCATTTTACTGATAACCAACAATTTAAGTTGTATCTTTTTATACGCTTAAGTAATCATACCTAATTATTTAATCTATTTGATGATTGTATTTTGTGGCATGAGACCCGACCGATACGTCCATTTAGAGCCAGAAGAAGTCACTACCCTGGAAGAAGCCTACAAAAATGTATCCCATCACCAATTCCGAATGCGGGCCCATTGTCTCTTGCTGAGTCATCAACAGCATAATATGAGAGCGTTGAAAGTCATATTTAACGTTTCTCATGCTACGGTCAGCAACTGGCTCACAGCCTGGGAAACAAAAGGTATCGTGGGTTTACGCAATCAGCCAGGACAAGGCAGAAAACCAACCTTAGTAGCGGCTGATCTACCACTTGTTAAAGTGAAAGTGCAACAAAACCCCCAAGATATAAAAGCTGCTCGCGACGAACTGAAAGCGGAACTGGGTCGGGAGTTCTCGGCAAAAACGCTAAAACGATCTTTTAAAAGTTTGGTGGGGCATCCTGGCGACGCTGGCGTAAATGCCTGAAAAGCAATCGCAACGGCGAACCGTCAAGATCCAGTCGATTACGGGGACAGAGCAGAGCGACTGGCCGAATTATATACTCTTGGCAATCAAGGGTTTATTGATTTTTCTTTGGTGATGAAGCAGGGTTTTCCTTAAACTTGAACGTACCCTACGGCAGCGGTGGGCCGCTGCCGTAGTTCCCCGGCGCGCCGATTCGGATTTTGCCCCAACGCAGTAGGCGCATCAATGTGCTGGGGTTTATGAACTCGGCAGGAGATGAGTTGCATACGTTTTCCAAAGAAGTCTCGGTTAGCCTTTGTCATTGCGTCCATTAACGAGTGGCGGGTGAGCTTAAGCAAGCCAACGGTACTGGCGCGGATTCACCGTTCCGGGTCTTTACAGGCTTGTTTAGCGGAGTGGGAAGCACAGAATTTGTCTATTTTCTTTCTGCCCACGTATAAGTCCTCATTTGAATCGGATTGAACGCTTGTGGCTCAAAACAAAGCAACGGTGGCTCAAACCGAGTGATTATGCTGATTTAGCCAGCTTACAAGCTGCCCTGGATAAAATCTGGAGTGAGTTTGGTGAAAAATATCGACTTAATTTTAGGTAAATACGTTCGAATACTTACCTCCTTGCTAATGAATCATCCGCACGACTAAGGCTTTTAAGTCAGCACTATAAGTTGGTGTTTCAGCCAGAACCTCAGTGAGTAAATCAGCATCACCCACGCACATGAGTCAAAAAGCTAAGTTGTACCTAACCAAGGCACGATTCTAAGAAGTTATCGCAAAGTCTATACCTGATTTATTATTGAGTTTTACCAGAATTGGTCGGAAAAGTTACTCAAACCATTTATGCTGCTCGGCAATGCGGATGGCTTCTAATTTGGTATGGACGTACAGCTTATCGTAGATATTCTCGATGTGTTTACGGACGGTGGAGAGACTGACAAACAGTTCCGCACTGATCTGCGCGGGTGTCAGCCCATTGGTGAGTCGCTCCAGAATTTCGACTTCGCGGGCGGTTAGCTCAAACGTGGCGGGCGTAAGTTGTTTGGCGGGTAGTTTACCCACCGGCGTCGTTAAAGTGGCAGCAGACGTGGCCGTTTGCCGACGGAGGAGAGCCAGCGTTTTGTAGGCAATTTGGGGCGACATGGGTGCTCCCCCGTTAACGACTGCCTCAATGGCATTGACGATCTGGTCGGCGCGTTCTTCCTTAAGCAGGTAGCCACTGGCCCCGGCCCGGATGGCGGCAAAAACTTTGTCGTCATAGTCGAACACGGTCAGCATCAGAATCCGAACGGCTGGGTATAACGCTTTGATCTGACGGGTAGCCTCAATGCCGTTCATGATCGGCATATCAATATCCATCAGCACAACCTCAGGCTGATGCAACCCGGTTAGGCGCACAGCCTCCTGCCCATCGCTGGCCGTGAACACCACCCGCACTTCAGTAAACACTGATAACGTGCGGCTTACCGTCTGTAGCAGCATTGGGTTGTCTTCCACGATGGCGATTCGAACGGGCATGGGCGCTGAACGTATATGGGTACAAACGTCGGTAAGCCGACTGATAATTTTATACGTAAACTTCCGTATTTTTCAGGGGCAGCGTCAGAAAAAGGGTGGTACCCCGGCCATGTGCCGACGTAACGGTCCACTTCCCGCCCAGCCGCTCGGCTCGCAGCCGCATATTCAGCATACCGTAATGCCCCGAATGTTCAGCCGTCGTGTTGAACCCTACGCCATCGTCTTCTACTAACAAACGCAGCCCGTAGTCGGCGTGCGTGTCGATGCACACGGTAATCTGGTCGGCATGGGCATGCTTGACGGCGTTCTGAACGGCTTCCTGAGTAATTCGGAAAAGACCAAGTGCCTGTTCGGAACTGAGCCAAACCACCGGGGCCGGGCAGTTTGGCTCAGTTCCGAACAGGTCGGCCTGCAACCGGAAACGGCTGGTGGGTATCAGTGTTTGCTGGCGGCTGAGGTACTGCTGGAGTTGCAGTCGATATTCGTCAAGGCTTATCTGTTCGCGGTTGATGGCCCAGATCGTCTCGCGCAGACTGCCGATAGCGTCGCGGGCGTAGGTGCCGATGTCTTCTAAGCGCGTCGCCGAGCCGTTGAGCGGGTGGGTCATACGAACGTAGTCGAGGCTGCTGGCAATGACTGACAACTGGGCCCCGACGTTATCGTGGAGATCGCGGGCAATGCGCTCTTTCTCCTGCTGGAGCCGGAGTTGGGCTTGCAGGGCCTGGTTCTGTTGTTGCTGAAGCTGGAGCTGCTGCTCAAGGTTCTGCCGGGCCAGCCGTTGCCGGTCGTCCGTCATGTATTTATACCGAGCCCCCAGACCTACACTCAACAGCACAAACTCGATCATATAGGTTAACGCAATGCCTTCGTGGCGGGCAATGGGGTAGGTGATAAGCCTATAATTGTTCAACACAGTCATTACCGAGTGAGCAACAATCGGGGTTAAACTCAATAAATACAACTGGGCAGGGGCCAGCCAGATGCTCCCTTCTTTTCGGGATTCCCGACGGGCACACCAAATGACTAAGCTAAACATGATGAGGATTGGCAATACGTACGACAGGCTGGCTACCGGAGTTATCCAGCCCATATGCCGGTCGTGCATCCCCTTGAGAAAGGGTTCAATACAAATAAGCAGTATCATGGTTACTATCGGCACGAGAATTCCGTAGAACAGTCGCCGAAGCCATAATCGGTGCCAGAACGGCAACAGCACATAAACCCGAATAAACAGAAAACTGAATAGAACCGACGAAAACGTCAGTAAGGTGATGAGATATCGGACGGGCAGCACACCGCTGTCAACTATTGACAACCACTCGGGCAAAAAACCGGTAGCTCCCATCAGGTAAATGCTGACCCCAAAAATATTCAGACTGTAAAAGCTATAGACCCGCTCCTTCATCAGGAAACCCAGAATAGCCCCCATCATAATCATCCAGAACATAATCCCAAACACCCAATTCCAGAACAGCCGTTCGGATCGGTCGTCAAGGGTAAATTGCCGAACCGTGCGAACGTGTAAGCCCACGAGCATGGGCTGCGTAAACGTTCCTGCTTTCGCATACACCCAGCGCGTCTGACTGGGTGGTACAATAAACTGAAAACATGGATTACGATGCACATTGGGCCGCCGGGCCGTCACGATGGTCCAGTCTAAGGGCCCCGATTCAGCTTCCAGCCGCCCTGCTTGGGACACGATGTAGAAGTGGGCCACGTCTAAGTAAAAATTATTGAGCGTAGCCATTAGCGCAAGCGGCTGGGCCGAGCGGTTGGTTACCCGCATTCGGAGCCAATGAACGGAACCCATACCAAACGAATGCTGCCCCCGCGTTCGCTTCCAGAACAGACCGGACAGCTTCCCAACATCGGCCACTGTTAGTTGGTTGGCCGGGTCGGCCAGCGACTCAACCGGTTCTTGCATAAGTAATGACTCAACGGGCGGTAAAGGCTGCACAACAGGCTGGCCCGTAGACGGTACCGCTACCAGCAGCGTAAGCAGCAGCCAAAGTGGTAAACAGTAAGGCATACGGAATAGGTTTAGGCACGAAAAACTGAATCCCGGCAAGGCTGGTTTTGTAGCCACCAAACTAAGTAAAATTCCGCATAAACTTACCAGTAAAGTGGTCTTGCTCAACGAAGCGACCCCAAAAAATACGCAATTCTACTGATGCACGGCCCCTGCCCGCCAGCCGACCTTTACCCCGAAACAAATCCAAACATAACACAATGAAACAGACCCGACTTTTCCAAGGTCTCTGGGCAATAGGTTTACTGCTCACGCTCGCGCTCGGCTGCAAAAAAGAAGCCGACAACGCCACACCAACGCCCGCCGTAGAAACTGCCTGCCAGATCAAACGTGTTGATTTTGGCACGGCGGGCGAGTACGAACTCTACGAACACGATGCGAATGGGAGGCTGACTAAATTCTGGCTGTACTACGCCGACGACAAAGGCAAAGTGCCTGCGAGCGTAAACCCTGGCACAGTAACCTACAATGCTCAGGGTTTAGCCGAACGCTTCAACTGGAGCAGTGGGCAGGGCTACGACCTGCTCAGTTACACTAACGGCGCGCTATCGAAGATTGAAGTGTTTCTAACGAACAAAAAACGCTACCAGTTCGACGTGACGACCAACGCCAACAAGCAGATTACGGCTATGAAAGCCACCAGTTTCGACAAAGATCCCAACGGTCCCTACCAATTTGAGTACACCACCATCTTTACGCTCGACGCACAGGGTCGCTACACCGGGCTGACCTGTAAAAATGCGGATGGAGATTATTACCGCGAAACCCGCACGGGCTTCGAGCCGACGATGAAAAGTTTTTACGACACCTGGAAAGACATCGGGTTGCCCATCGACCCCACGTTACCGTCAACTGATTACGGCCAACAAATGCCAACCGCACCCGGACTACGGCTTAAAGACGAATACTTCTGGGGTTACGATGCCAACGGTAAGTATGTAGGGCTTCAGAAAGACGGGGAATACACCTTTACCCGTAAAGCCAACAGCCGCAATTATATTACCGAACGGACGGAAACGGACGTATTGGCAAAAACCACCTCTAAAAGTACGTACAACTACAGCAATTGTAACTAACTAAACTCATGAAAACAACCCTGCTTCTGCTGCTGCTTACCGGGATGGTGAGCACGGCCACCCTCGCCGAAAACCCCCGGCCCGCCAAACGCAGTTCGGCCAATGCCCGCAAAGCCGCTACGGGCAAACCACTTCCGCCCCCTCGTCCCGAGCGCGTCCGCTAATTCACGCCATATTGAACTACTCATGCAATCACGTTTCATTTTTCAAAAAATTGGCATAGCCTGTTGGCTACTGGCCCTGAGTGTCGGCTGTAGCCGCACCAATACGGATATAGGCGTAACGCCCGACGAAGCCTGCCGGGTGCAGACCAAAACGTTTACGGATGCCACCCGAAGATCTCAAACCACCTACACATACGACGCAACCGGTGGGCTAACCAGTTCTCTGGAGTCACTTACCACTACAAATGGCATAGAAACATACCGCAATGAGTACCAGTACAACGCCAACGGTTTTCTTACTCAGTATGTGCTGACCAGGAAAAGCGGATCCAGTGAGTCGAAGACAACCAATACATACCAGTACGAAAATAATCGCTTGATAAAGCACGTATCGGTGTCGTCTCCTTCGGAAATCACTACAAAAACCTACACCTACGATGCCGCTGGTGCGTTGGCTAAACATGGTATAGAAACCAGTTCCTCTGTCAGAAATTATTTATTTACGAATGGTATATTGACCAGCGCCGAGACCAGAAGTTCCGGTAAAACATATCCCGCTACGGTGGTCAATGGTCGGATTACGAACGAATTCATATACGATGATGGGTTCGGTTTTGTGATATTCCTCCGGGCAGAATACAACGCGGCTGGTCAACTCACCCAAGATTACCTGACAGATGCTCAGGGCAAAGAGAACACTGTTCTTTCCAAGAACACGCGTGAATACACCACTCAGACACTAAAAAATTCGGCAAGCCTTGTCCTTAAAGGACACCCGGTTCTCAGCATAAATGGCACGGAGGGTTTCATCAGCCGCCTTGTTGCCGTTTATCCAAAAGGCTATGAATCGCAGAACCAGACAATCGATTACCAGTACAAGACTAACGCTAAAGGATACATAACCGAGCAAACAGCTACGATTACCGGTTACCAGCCGGGCCAAAGGAAAACTGTGTACACGTTCACTAACTGCCAGTAAGTAGATAACCCCACGCAAACCAAATACGTAGTTTCGGTAGGTGATGCACCGCTCAAAGACCCTGCCGGGATAGTTAGACTTTGACTTCAGATAGAAATGCAGCAGAGCTGGCTGTGCGGTTCGTTATCCATCAGGAAGGCCAGCACGTTTCATCAGGCAGAATTGCTGACTACCCGCCCGGACTCATCCAGGCGGGTAGTCAGATCAAGAAAAACGACCGATGGCTGGAGAATAAATGGGTCGATAGCCAGACGTTTTACCTGCCCTTCGTGCGCCACCTGCTGTTTGCCCTGACCAGCCAGTTCAAGGAATTGGTCTTTGTGATTGACGGTTCGGTAACGGGCCGTAACGCTCAAAGCTTGATGGTGAGCGTGTTATGGAAAGGAAAGGCCCTGCCCCTGCTTTGGAAAACCAGCCCGGGACCCAAAGGCAACTTTCCCCAGGCCGACCATCTGGCTCTGTTAAACCAATTAGCCGACCTGATAACTCCGCTGGCGGGGTACGCTGGGTGATGTTGGGCGACGGGGAATATGATGGCTCGGACTGGATTAGGGCTTTGCAGCGACCTGGCTTCGAGTACGTCCTGGGCACGGCCAAAGACACCCGGCTTCGGAGTCAGGACGGGGAGCGCTTTCAGGGTAAAGAACTGAGTGTGGGCGAGGAGAGTCATCTTTTTGTGTCTGCCTCTCCGCTCAGTAGCGGTGTATGGACTCATTTTTTAGTCTGGCATGAGCGGGGCTTTAAGGAGCCGGTTTACCTGTTGACCAACCAGAAGGTGGGCTTACAGGCGGTAGGTTATTACCGGAAACGGTTCCGGATAGAAACGCTCTTCAAAGACATCAAAAGTCAGGGTTTTGAGTTGGGGTAATGCAAACTGAGTGCTCCGGCCAAGATTGAGCGATTGTTGATTGTTTGCAGCCTGGCCTACTTGTGGTTGGTGGGTTTGGGGTCAATCCTGAGCCAGAAGCGAGCCTGGCTGAAGCGGGTTTACAAAGTGCTGAAAGAGACCTTCAACCTGTTCACTATTGGCAAGCGGCTCTATAAGTACCTGACCAGGAATAGCTTGATAGTGCCAAACATTTTTCGGTATTTCCTCAAAATAAAAGTGTCAGGCTAAAAATACTGGTATTAGAAATGATTTCGCCAGAACGATTCTGACGAATAACGGGATTCACTCGCGTAGAAATATGTCCGCCTGCGCTGGTTGGCTGCAAATATCTCATCGATCTGTCGTTGATACGTTTCTAAGGTGGCTGTTGCCATTGATGGCGTGGTCAGACATTGGGCAATTGCTTCTGCACCCTTGAGACCGCTGTACAAGGAAAAGAAAATACCCTGCGATGAAAGTGGATCGTTGCTCAGGGCCGCATCGCCAACGCACAACAGCCCAGGCTCCGCCACCCGGAAGGGTCTGGACACACTGGCATCCACTGCCCGAATGCTGATGGACTGCTGTTCATTTATTGGCTGGGGTAAGTCAAAAGCGGTATTGAATCGACGCAGAAAATCGGTGGAATTGTTACGTAGGGTCGCGATCGTTACCGGTAAGCTTTGAAAGCAAATCACCCGGAAACCTGATGGCAGTAGAGAGGTGTACCACCATCCATCGGGTACCGATTTAATCCGGGTGGTATGGTCAGGATCATTTGGGGCTGCGGCCACCCAGCAAACCCCTGCCATCTGATTCCCTAACCGCTGCCGCCCCTTCTGAAGCCGACGGCTGATAAACGCCCGTCGTCCAGTTGCGTCAATCAACCATGCGGTTCGGATACAGGCGGGAGTCTGATGAACACTCGGTGCCAGTTGAATCAGATAGCCAGGGTTGTTACTATTGGTTGCCTGATCGGACGTAAAATCAGTAATTGAGGTTTGGCAAAAGGGCACCCCTGCCCGCAGTGCGCGCTGACGCAGGGCGGCATCGAAGGCGACCCGGTCAATGTGCCAGCCACCGCCCTCCGGGTTAGTCAGCGCATCCTGATAGGTCCACTGTTCGCTACCCCAGGCCGACACATTGGCTACGCAGGCCTGATAGTGATTTTTGGGCAATAAATCATCAATACCATTGATACCCAGCGCATACAGCAACCGACGAATAGCCCCCGGCAGTGACTCGCCTACCTTCAGACCTTCCGTTCGTAAAGCATCGACCAAACAGACGCGCACACCCGCCCGCCTGAGCATGATAGCTACAGCGGAACCAGCAGGCCCGGCTCCGGCCACAACTACATCATATTGGGGTACCGAAAACATCAGTTACCCCGGCGTTTGATGGTATCGAACTCATTCCGTTGCTCTTCGCTGACCCAGCCTGCTTCGGCCAGCCGCCGGTCGTACAGCCCCAACTGATTGAAGGCTTTGAGAAATATAGCATGGTCTTTTTGCAGTTCTGCTTCCTTAACCTGACTGAGGTTTTCAACGTAAAGGTGTTCGGGGAGCCAGTCGAGATCAGTGGGGCGGGGTTTCGCTTCCAGTATACCCATTTCGCTGAAATAAGAAATCATGTACATCATCTGGTCGGGGGCGGGCAATTGGGCGGGTAACTGCCGCAACCACGAGGGCCGGGTCTGAAAGGCCGCCATACGGATAGTCATTGGCTGTGCGGTGTCACAAAGGGTCTGATAATCTATTTCTGTCAGTACCTGATTAGGAACACGGGCGGGCCAGAACGTAGGTAAGTAGGGATCATATTCAAACGCATAACCGGAGCGACAATAGGCCGTATCACCCTGCCAGGGCAAAGCCATCCACCGAGTCAGGCCACCCGGACTTTGCCCGTAGAGCGGGCCATTGATAGCCTTAACGGCATCAGCATCGAGGGTAACACCGTAGGCCGGGTCCGTAATGCCTTCTTCGCATTGCCTGAGACGGTACGGAGCACGGTACATCGACGCATGACGCATAGGCCAGGTCAGTTCGGCCCCCGGATGGAAGGCATCAGCCAGGCAGAAGTGCATAGCCGCCCGGTCAAGCATATCGGGTTGCTGCTGCAAATCGACCTCCGCCAGCGTATGCGGGATTTTCCGGCCTGGCTCGTAGTCGTTGGTAAACAGACCGTTCACCCAGTTCGAGAGAATGTAGTCATAAACGGGCGGTAGTTGCAGGTACGTAGTGGGGGCCGCGGCTACCGATGGGTCGGGGTTGGTATAGCCGTAGGCATCCCCATAGTTCCAGGGCCAGGCGGCTACATCGGCAGTTTGGCTGTTGGTTGCCCGAAAACTGTTATAAATCGTTCGGCGCAGTTCTACGTACGGGTCTGGATATACGCTGGTATCGGCAGGAACGCAGGCCAGTTTCTCCAATAGTACCGGGTCAGCGAAATTCATGGGTCCTCCGGCTCCAAACAGGGCCAGGTAGCCTTTATTCACCCACTGCATCTGGCTCAGGCGTTCCAGAATGGGAAGTATGTGTTCGGTGAAGGTAAGTTTTCGGGGTACTTCCAGCATACCGGCCTGCATGTATACACTCCGTAACAGATCATCCATGGTGCGCCATCCAACGATGTCGGGGGCAAAATTAGGCGCTGCCGACGTTACCCAGGCCGGGTCAGCCTCGAAATCGGCATCGCCAATGGTAACCTTGGCGTGTACGGGCCCGTCGGCGATGTCGTCGTACCAGCCATCGGCATTATTAAAGCTATCGGGATTTTTGGGGTTGTAAATGGGTCGGTTGGCAGGGCTGGCCGACATACCAAAGCCAGGCAGCACCAGCAACCGCCCGGCGGCATCGGTTCGTAACTCGCCCAGTGTCACGGAAGTACCCTGAAAATTACCCGTCATCTCGTAGCTTGAATCGGTCATTTTCACGCCCATGATCGTTGTTGGACCGGGATCGATGACCAACGTGGCCCGCTCAGCGGTACCTACGTCGGCATTGCGCAACGGCACCGTCAGGCCTGCCGTTGCCGGAATATCCATTGCTGCGTTGAACTGATACCAGGCTGCTTTTTTGTTAGCTACGTGTACCGTCCACTGGATACTGCTGTTGGTCGTCTGGTTAATTTCGGCCACCACATTGCCAAAACGGTCGTAGCCATACACCCGGAACCGCGCAGCCTGCCGTTTGATGGCCCCACCCGCGTCGCGGGTTGTACCGAAAGGAGTAGGCTTAGGGATCATGACCTCCGGCCCGATGTAATAGTCTTGCGGGCTGTTACCCACCCGTGCCACGCCGATACCCGGATGAATCCGCACGTGGGTGATCCGCTGGATTTGCTCGTCGGTCAGAGGGTGTAGATCGGGCTGTTCATCTGTTTTTTTCTGGTGCGGAAAGGGGCATACCGGATTTTTGACAGTTGGCTCTCCGGCCACGCTGGGCTCGGTTACGGGTTGCTCATTTTTTGCCCGGCGATAATCGGCACTGGTCTGATACACACTCACGCGGGCTGCTGCCACACTACCCACCGGCTGGTTGGCAAGGGGCACCCGGCCGATGTTGAACGCCAGCCAGTCGCCGTACATTTCCTGTTCTGGCATGGCAATCTGTTGCCGGGGCAGTGAGAGCGTAGCCACTTTTACGGGCTTAGCCAGTTTCTCGTCCCAGATAATAGTGGCTCGGTCTACCGGAAAATGCTCCTCAATGTAAGTCTCTCCGAGGGAGGGGTCGTCGGGTCGTCGCTGAATGAATAGGTCGAGCGTGGCCGGACCAGCGGCCATTCGTCCGACCAGATCCTTACCCAGAAAGAGTGGGTCGTTAATGTCTACTTCATCGGCAAAGGTAGAGGTGCCGGGACGCAGGATGTACTTACAGAAGCCCGTTTCGCCTAATTGAAACGGCACTACGCTCCAGAGCTGGGTCTCAAAAACGGAGCGAATTGGCTTGGCCATATTGTTGAGCAGTTCATTAGTTTTGGGTGCGTTCTGCTGTATCCAGTCGTCACCCCAGCCTTCCAGACTCGCCTTTGTGAAATTGCACATGTCGCGGGCTGTATCCACAAAAAAGTAGGGTACGTTCTGGAGGAGAAAATCGGCGGTGTTGGCCCCGTCGTCACTAATGAATTTAGTCCCCGGCACATCGAACACCTTAATTCCTATCCCGATCGTGCTCATCCAGTCGGGTCTTCCATCAGCCAGATCCGACGAGTAGCGCACATAGACCGGGTGTGTACCAGCTGTAGCAAACATTCCCTGTTTGTAAACTTCAGGAATGTCTTCGAGTATGGTAAAATTACCTTTGATGATACCGTGCGTACGAAGGAATACGGGTCTTCGGGCTGGGCATTGCCCCTGTTCTTCCACCCGCTTTTTCTGCACGAGATCGCAGAACATATGACGCAGACAGTCAATAGGATTCTCACAGGTGCAAGTAGTGTTCAGATGTAGGTTTTCCTGAATAATGCTTTTCATAGGAATAGAAAAAGAGGAGGTGATTGATCTGGGAAAGGTAAATGGGCTTCGCCCTCCATTATGCTGAGGTCGCCCCATTCCAGGTCTGTCAGGACGGAATGATACAGGGACCCTGCTCACACATTAATGTAAGGGAGACCGATGTATTACCTGAAACCGGGAGTTAATCGGGGTAGCAATGCCATGTTGCGTTTGAACTTTAATCGTTACCCAACAAACGATTAAATGTGGCAGCACCGTGGTCAGAGCAGCTCTACGGTAGAGCGACTATTAGTCACGTAAAACGGTTATACCCGGTAATTGACACCTGCATTAGTGACAAAAGATCATTAGTGGCGTAAAGATTGAATAGGTAGCCCTGTCACAAAAGGGCGGTAGCTCGTCGAAGCGGATGGTCAATTCGCCGGATCTGGTATGGAAATGATTGCATAATACATAGAGGAAGGTGTTTGATTAGAGGAAATTATCTTAAACTCTTCATCAGCAGGTAGACTACCACAAATTTAGTCGTTCACTTGAGATGACATAATATTGATCTTTTGAATTTACTAAGCGGTATAATTGATAACTAAAAGAAGGAGCTATAATTCAAGTGATTAATCCGGCACAGTAAAACGGGCCAAGTACAGGCGGTTTCAGCTTTACTTTCTTGGCTATGAGAAGGCCATCAACCGACTTTGTTTTAGTACACCCTGCGCGCTGCTTTGTGCAACGTCTGGGCAACTTGTGTGCAACATGTGCAACTAATCAATCAGGCAAGTGTGTAGAACGAACTTGACCCTTTCGTGCCCTGCTGCTGTAGCCATCCCTTTTGAACTAACCCCTTTAGGTCAGCACTTGCTGTGTTCCGGGAGCAATCGTTTAGGTGCTGATAATCCGAGTTGGTGATGCGGGTATGTTGTTTAGTATAAAGTACGCCTTGTACTTGACGTTCACTCAAATCAGATTGACGCAGCAGCGTTTCCTGATAGCGGTCGGCAAAGAAGGTAACCCACACCCCGCCCTGCTTATCCTCAAATACCGGGTCTGGCAGACCCAACCGGCGGCATTCGGCAATCATCTTCAAGGTGCCCCGGCCCCAGGTTTCCACTAACCCGCCCCGAAACATGGCCATCGCTAAGGTAGGATTACGGCGACGGGAGGCATGAGACCTTTGTAAATCGGCGGTGGTCAATCCCTCAACCAAGGAGCCTTCATTGAAAAAAACGAGTCGATCATCATACACCCACACAAAGATGGGACCGCCAAAATAGTCTTTGTGCATAATGGCGTTGAGCAAGGCCTCGCGAATGGCTTCGGGTGGGTAAGGCAATCTCTCCTGTCGATAAAGGCCCTCATAGGCGACCAGACCGGGTAGATACTTGCTATCCAGCAGTTGCAGCGTGCGTTCAGCCAGCCGAAAACCGTCCCCGCTCAATTCGTCCTGAAATTTGAGATCAGTGGCATCATTACCGAAGCGGCCAAGCTTGATATGGGCACCTAAGACAAAGCGCATGGGTTGTTTGCCGAACAAGATCAGAGCGGCCCGCTTTAGTCCCCCTTCGGCATCCCTCAAATTGAGATTATCTAAGAATGTACCCAAATCTGTCTGCGCTACTTCGTCTTGAGCCAATCGCTGTTGTTCCACTCCTCGTTGCCCGTACGCACGGATCGCTTCGGGGTTGAGGTTTTCTAAAGTCGCTTTCGGCTCAACGACATCATAATAGGTCTTACCCAGCCGTTTAAGCAAGAACTGTTGAAGGGCATTACCCCTGAGTACTTGTTTAGTGCTGCCACTACGCAGATGGTACTCCCCATGATAAGCGACTGGCATCTCGTAGGGCAGGGTGATTATCTCGATGTACACTTTGTCATCCTGCTCCCGCAGATTAACATCGGAGATAATCCCCAGCGTATTCTGGATTTTGTTGGGCAACTCTTCCAGCAGCCGCTTTGCGTTGTCCACCCCTACAACTTGTCCTTTATCGTTGATGCCAATCAACAACGTGCCGCCCTGAGCGTTAGCGAATCCAGCAATCCATTTAAGGTACTCATCCCGCCAGCTTTCTTTGTATTCGGTCAGTTGGGTCTCGGCCAAAGTCAGTGGTAAAGACACGACTTCAGCCAAGCATGAGAATGTTATGAGGAATGAATAGGATGAGCCAATATACTTCATTGGTCTCACCAAAATAATGTCTGTTCGATAGGGTAGTGTACCGGATTAATTAGCCGAAGAGGCAAAAAACGGGGTTCTGGTGCTGTAGAAGCCTATTTTCTTTAAAATCCGGTTGTCCTGTGGCAATCACCAGTTTTAATAAAATGAAAGGAACCGATAGATTTTTTTGGTGAACTGTCCGGTTTGTGAACGCTTATTCGTCTTAGAAATGAAAAGCAACTTCATGCTTCACGTATTAAACCAATTGACCGTCATGGAAAAGTTCATGCTCATTTTTCACTCACCGTACTCCCAGGAGACCGCCTTCGCTCAGCAATCGCCCGAGGAGATGCAGGCCGAAATTCAGAAGTGGAACCACTGGATTGGTGGTATTGCCGCCCAGGGGAAAATGGTGGGTACCGAGGCCCTGCTCCCGGTTGGCAGGATTGTCAGCAAAGGGGGCCAGCTCATCACCGATGGCCCCTACACCGAAGGCAAAGAAATTGTGGGCGGCTATGCCATCGTCAGCGCCGATTCACTCGACGAGGCCGCTCAGTTGGGGCACGGCTGCCCAATCCTTGATGGTGCGGGTTTGCTCGAAATCCGGCCCATTATGAAGTTTGACTAATGACCAGATTTTGGTTATCTTAGGATTGCCTGACTCACCTGCCGGGCAATCCCAAGATTCTTTTCGCACATGACCCCGCCCAGCGAACCAAAGCAGTTAGTAGACCACCTGTTCCGCCACGAGGCCGGTCGGCTGGCCTCGGTGCTAACGCGAATACTGGGTTTCGACCGGCTTGAACTGGCCGAAGACATTGTGCAGGATGCAATGCTGCAGGCTCTGCATAGCTGGCCGTTTCAGGGTGTTCCCGACAATCCCAGCGCCTGGCTTTACCGGGTGGCCAAACACAAAGCTTTAGACGTTGTCCGGCGGGAGAACCTGTTCCGCCACATTAGTCATGAACTCATGGCTGACTACCGGTCTGGATCAGCGGAGAGCCTGGTCGATCAGTACTTTTCCGAGGACGAAATCAACGACAGTCAGCTCCGGATGCTGTTTGCCTGCTGTTCGCCGGTTATCGCCCTGGAGTCGCAGATAACCGTGTGCCTGAAGATCCTGTGCGGCCTGAGCGTGAAAGAAATTGCCGGGGCGTTTCTGACCGTACCCGACACAATTGAAAAGCGGCTCTACCGGGCGAAGGAGAAGATCCGCGCTGAAGGTCCCCGGCTTGAAGTGCCGACCGGCTTGCAGCTATCGGTGCGGCTGACTACGGTGCTACGGAGTCTGTACCTGCTCTTCAACGAAGGCTACAATTCGCTGCATCCGGACCAGCTTATTCGTCAGGACTTGTGCGCAGAAGCCATGCGGCTGTGTGTGTTGCTAACCGAAAACCCGCGCACGGCGGCTCCAATAGTGTCGGCCCTGCTGGCGCTGATGTGTTTTCAGGCGGCCCGTTTCGACGCCCGCACCGACGAGGCCGGGGCGATTGTACTGCTTCCCGATCAGGACCGGAGCCGCTGGAACCGCGAATTGATCCAGAAAGGCCGACTATACCTGGATCGCTCGGCGGAAGGCGACAGGTTGAGTACGTACCATATCGAAGCGGGTATTGCCATGCTGCATTGCACCGCCCCGTCGTATGCTGATACCGAGTGGCCAACGGTGCTACACTACTACGACCTGCTGCTGGCACAGACCCCCTCGCCGGTAGTAGCTCTGCACCGGGCGGTGGCCCTGGCCGAGGTATCGGGGCCACTGGCTGCCCTTCTGGAGGTGTCCATGCTGAGCGGCTTAGATACGAATCACTACTATCATGCTATCCTTGGCGATTTGTATGTCCGCAACGCACAACCCGAACCCGCCCGCCAGCACTACCGGCGGGCGTGGCAACTGACTCCATCATCGGCTGAACGGGAACTATTGACTCGTAAACTCAACGATTGTAACTTAGAAGACTGACATTCATTCCAGTACATGAGCCCAATTCGTGGAAGAAAATCTTTTCTTTTCAGGCTGGTAGCCATTCCCGTGGCGGGTTTGCTGGCCTCCCATCTGGTTTTTTATCGGCGGTTTCCTACTGAAGTCGACTACCAGTTCCCCTGGCCGGATTTCCTGACTATCGCCAGTATCATGGTTGCGTGTTGGGAGGCCAATCTCTGGGTATTTCGTTTCTTAGACCGGCGGTTGCCCTTTCATCAGCACCCGCTGCGCCGGATAGGGTGGCAGGTACTGGCAGGGGGCATTGTCACGACAATCACGTTTGCCCTGATGCTGACGCTGATTTCGGCTATTCTTTCCCACGAAGTACCCTCAACTAAGATGTATGCGACGGGTCTGTTAATCTGCTTCACCATCGCGACAATCATTAACGGCATTTACGTCGGTTTTTATCTGATCCATGTCATTTACTGGCAGGAGCAACAGTCGGCCGAACAACTTAATCACCAATTAGCCGAGCAGCAACATCGGTTGGCCCATTCAGACGCTAAACGCAACGCTCCCCTGACGGTTCTGCCCGCACCGTCCGAAGCAGTGCCCGTTCGACCGGCGCGGACGGGTATCCTGATTCACATCGGGAATCAGCTTCAGCAGCTGCAACCGGACGAAATTGCGTATATCTATTCATCAGGTGGCCTGGTACAGCTCGTGCGCACCGACGGACGTGTGTTTACAACCAATTATGATTCACTGGCTGCACTGGACGGCCAACTGCCGAGGGACTATTTTTTCCAGATCAATCGACAGTTTATTGTACACCTGAATGCGGTTCAAACCGTCCGGGATGACGTAAACCGGAAGCTCATTATCCACCTTGTTCCGGCGCTTCCCCAGCAGCAGACCGATAAAGGCGTTATCATCAGTCGATACCGGAGTGCCGAGTTCCGGCAGTGGCTGAGCCGTGTTGGCCGGCGTTGACTATTCATCCCCCTGCCGGGTACCATTCATTGATTTTGCCTGCGGGTTGCGAGAATAGCCGGGCTAAGGAGCGGTTCTTTGTGTCAGGGGAGGCCGGTTGGTCACCTGCACAAAACCCGTCCGATTATGGTAACGTATCGATTATTTTTTCTGCTGAGTTTTCTGCTGAACACCCGGGTTGTGGCTCAGTCAATCCCACTGACGACCATCACCGATGCCGAGCGGCAGTATGCCGTTGGGCTGCTGCAACAAACCAAAGCCGATCTGCTGAAAACGGTAGCGGGTTTGTCACCCGCACAAGTAGCCTGGCAAGCGGATTCAACGCGCTGGTCAATCAGCCAGTGTCTGGAACATATTGCTCTGGCCGAAATGGGTATCTTCCAGCTTCAGCAAGGTGCGCTAAAAGCCCCGGCTAATCCAGCCAGACGGGCGGAGATTCGGGTGACCGATCAACAGGTCTGGCAGATTCTGACCAACCGCAGGGGTAAAGCACAATCCCCGGAAGTTATTCGGCCAACGGGCCGCTTTCCATCGGTCGAGGCCAGCTTGCAGACGTACAGCCAGCAGCGCGACCGAACGATTGCCTACCTGCAAACCACATCCGACGACCTACATACCCACTTCTGGCAGCATCCCGCTACGGGTACCATCGATGCGTATCAGACCCTGCTTCTACTGGCCGCCCACAACGAGCGGCACCGGCTGCAAATACAGGAAGTCAAAGACGCCCCGGGGTTCCCGGCACACTGAAATGGCCCTCTCCATCAACTTCATTCTTTATGTTTAGCATGAATCAATTAGTTGGCTTGCTGGGCTTGTGGCTGATTACTCAATCAGCCCAGGCCGTTACGGTTCCGCAGTACACTATAACCACCCGGTTTGCGGTGACTACCCAGTCGATACAGGTTTCGCTAACCCTTTCCCTTGACAACCGGGTAGGGCAGACAGATACCCTTCAGTTTTTGCTGAATAAAAACGCCCATATTCAGACCATTATCGGTGTGGAGCAGCTGCTACGCTTCCAGTTCGATTCGTCGGATCGTAGCCCCAACTGGTATCAGCCCGATGCCCGGCGGCTGCTCATTCCGGCGGCTTCGCTGCCCATGGGCCTTACGACCCTGGCGATCAACTACGACTGTTTTTTGGGCGATATGCAGAAAGCGGGTTGCGCGTACACGCCCGAATACATCGAGTTGAACAACTACGAAAACTGGTTTCCCTACAACGATGCCTACGGCCGGTTTACGTTCCGGGTCAAGGTGCTACTCGATCCAGGGTATCAGTTTGCCGGGTCCGGGCGGGTGAGCGGTTCGGCAGGAAACTGGCAGTTAACGCAGCAAAAGCCCGTTAACGACATCGTCCTGGTGGCTTCTCCGCGGCTGAAAACAAAATTTTATACCCGGCAGGGTAGCACCATTCGAGTCGATTATTTTGGGCTTCCTGAAGTTAAAGCCGATTCCATTCTGGATAACTGCCGGTCGGTGTTAGCCTATTACACGGCTTTATTTGGCCCCATTGAGAAATCCTCCCTGACGTTGTTTATCAACCCAAGCCGGGACCGTACGTCCTATGCCCGTCGGGAGTTTATTTCGTTTCAGATCAAGGGGCAATCGATAGACCAAACGATTCAGGGTATTGGGCATGAGATTGGTCATTTCTGGTGGGATCGGGCCAACACGGACTCCTGGGAGGACTGGCTCAATGAGTCGTTTGCCGAGTATAGTGCGCTACTTTACCTGCGTCAGGAACGCGGTACAGCTGCCTTTGAGCAGGAGATCGACCGCTACCGGAAGACCGCTCAATTGCTACCGCCCCTGCGGGGTATGAATCGAAGTTTCGAGCAGGCCTCAACGGTGCTCTATCGCAAAGGGCCGATTATCCTGTACGAATTGGAAAGACAAGTCGGGCCAACGCCATTTGCCGCGCTGCTGCGGGAAACCATCCGCCGAAACGTTAGCCGAACGGACGAGTTTCTACAGCTACTCACCCAACGATTCCCGCCCGCCGTAGCCCGCGCTGTCGATACGGCGCTGAACCAATAGCTTCACGCGTCTTTATCAATTCAAATTTCACCGATGAGCGTTCACTTATGGCTTATGATTATCCTGGCTACCCTCGGGGCCGGGCGGGCAGGGGCTCAGCTTACCACGGCAGTTCCCCCTAAAGACCCATCCCTAAAAACAGCACCGCCGGTAGCCAGGCCGCTGCCCCGGCTGACGAAAGCCCAGTATTACGCTGACTTTGACACGCTTTACCAGGTCCTGTCGCGGGTCAATCCGCATGATTTTGTCCGGCGAGCCGTCAATGGATACAGCATGCTGGACAGCATCCGGGCCTTGCGGTCAGGCATCGATACAATCCGATCAGCGGCTTCGTTTTACGGGCTCGTCAGCCGGGCGCTGACCTACTGTCAGGATGGCCATACATCAACCCTGAGTAGTCGTTGGTATCGGTTTGTTGATAGTACCGACCGGCAGCGCTGGCAGTCAACGGCGCAGGATACCAGCTTTATCAGTGCTTATTCGGACCTCAATCGTCGTCAGCGCGACGCGTACCGATTGCAGCTACCCATCCGCTACCAGCAGGGCGACTATCGGGTCTGGGCGGATTTTGAGTACCGGCACCAGCGTATTCCCTTCGGCGCTACGCTGGTCGCCTGCAACGGACAGCCTATCCATACCTACGTCGGGAAACTCCTGAGCTATGCCCCGGAGATGCACTGGGATTTCGGCCATAAACGATTTCATACCGAAGCGTTTACCCGTAGTACCAACCTGCCTGCCTCCGGCTCCATGCTGTTAACATTTACTTACCAGGGCCGGACCAAGACGCATCGTTTTAGCCTGGCGGATACGGTTATCACCTCGATTCCAGCAAAAGCGACTGGTATCAGTCGGCGGAAAATCGTTACGTATCTGGCTGACCGGCAACTCCTTTACCTGCGAATACCAGTCATGGCGGACGGCGATTATTACCTGCGGCAAATCGACTCCCTAGCCCGGCAGCAACCCATTCGGAAAATTATTCTGGATATCCGCGACAACCCTGGCGGCAGTGATCTGGAGTGGCAGAACATCATTCGCCACCTGATCGATAAACCCATTGTCCGGAATATTATTACCGGTGCGAATCCGGCGAATCCGCGGGTCGATCGGCTGGATAGTCGGGGGCCGAAACAATACCTGACCCGCCCGTTTATACCGGACTCCCTGTATCAGGTGGTGAGTACCGAGCCGGATACGCTGGTTCCCGACACGAACTCGGTCCGGTTCACGGGTAAAATCTATGTCCTGCAAAACGAGAACTGTTTCTCTTCGGCAGGTTCGCTCATTTCCACCTGTCAGTTTTCCGATCAGTTGGTTAATGTGGGGACGTCAACGGGCTGGTTTGCCGGGTTTGGTTCGATACCCTGGGTGATGATTCTGCCGTACTCGAAAATCCTCTACTGGACCGAACCGTTGCTGGATTTTACCAACGTACAACGGGCAGAAGACCTATTTCACAATCAGGTCAAATTACCCGTTGATCTGACATTGGAGGCTTTCCGAACGCGCCAAACGTATCCGGGCGATATTTATTCGATTGCCTTTTTGGTCAACTACGATTCGCTATTCCAAACAATCCTCAATCAACCTTGACACCTGGTTTAACCCAAAACGAACAACTTTTATGGGATCGGACGTTAGCTAATGCATTTTGACTAATCGGTCAGATATAGGTGTTAAAATCGGTACAACCATTACTGCTGTACCGATTTTAATCTCATCAATGTGCTTGTTGGCCGTTTAAAACATCAATTATTCGGTACAGATGAGCATCTTAGCCATAAGATGCTCACTTTTCATTGTACTGCGACAATCACTCGGTTTTTTCAGCACGGTCATTTGCCAGAACCACTTATTTTTTTGACGCTAAAGCCATCAACTTGGCGTTGTTCCGTACGATCAAGTAAACCATCCTCTTACCGACTCGGACTTTTTTAATGCTCCGCACTTGGCCTTCCATCCGCTCGTCCAGTAGAGGACGGGGTGTGAAAAGATTATTTTTGTTCAAGCTGAAAAGGCTCCCATTATCGGCATCGTACAATCCTAATTGAATATTACTATCGAAGAAATTGCCGAGCATCAGCAACTCGGGTGATTCAGCAGAACCCCTCTGGATTAGTTCGGCCGCGTGGTAGGAAGTGAACTGTGCTGGACCGCCCAAGCCTTTCAACTCAAAATGGCCGTTCCCCTTGTTTTCCAGATAACTATTCTCAAAATAGTTAGCTTCCAGAATCTCTGCATTTATCATTTTTGTGCTGCCAAAAATTTCTGGTAGCGTTGCCTCAGCAAAATCGCGGGCGCGGAGAGTCGACTTTCTGACGTAGGGCAACTGCCGCTCCACCTCGCGCTTGTCGGCAAAAATCGTTTCTTTTCCCTGTAAGTAGTAGGTGATTATCTGGTCAGGACGACCGTTATCATCGAAATCGTTGACGTACATTCGAACGGGTTCCTTCTCGGAAGCGTGCAGACGGCTATTTAAACCGAGGTTGCCACACACCAAATCCAAGTCCCCGTCCTGGTCGAGGTCGATAGCTTTAATGAAATTCCACCAGCCCTTTTTATCAGTTAAAGGCTTTTCAACTAGTTTTCCAGCTTGGTTTTCAAATAAAACGATGTTGCCCCATTCGTAGGCTACCAGTAAGTCCGCGTCCTTATCAGCGTCCAAATCCACCCAGAGTGCATCTTTAACCAAGCCGCCCTGTAGAAGTCCGGGTGCGAGGGAATTGGTTTTTTCAATGAAATGACCTTTTTGATCATTGATAAAAAGATGTGAATCCGGCGTCTTGCCATAAGCAAATGGCACCGACCTGGCTCCCAGAAATAAATCGGGAAACCCGTCCTGGTTCATATCCGCTATACGTACAACCTGAGTGTTGATGTAAATTCCGGCAAAGGCGGTCGTATCCTTTTTAAGCAGTCCTCTGCCATCGTTCAGGTACAGGCGCGGGCGCAAAAACTCTGATTTGCCGAAGTATTCGTTACCCCCCGAACCCACAATCAAATCCGCTGCGCCATTACCGTTCACATCGGTCCAGGCCGCGTCGATGTCTTCAAAATCAGCATCGGCATCCAAAGCGGGCTGTGGGAGAGGTACGAATTTTCCGTTGAGTTGCTGAATGTACACGCTTGGAGCAAACCCTCGCGACGCGCCCATGAACACGTCGTCGTGGCCGTCACCATTAACATCACCCACAGCCAGTGCCGGGCCTTCGGTAGACATCATATTGGGAATCAGGGCCTCGCGGTCAAATTCATTAAAGCGATTTTCTTCGTGCTTGATGTCAAGGCCGATTGTAGCGGCAATATCGTTAAAATCACTCTGCTGAGTTTTCAACTTACTATAGTCAAATGGGGGCAGCCCTTTCGTGTATCTTACCACTAACGGTTTACCTAAGCCCGGATTTCTGATTGTTGAAAAGCTATTGTCGGGCCAAATGATCGAGACTGAATCAACTCGAGCCGCTACGCCCAATCCGAATAAAAGCGGAGTTTCAGTGCTGCTTTGAAAACCCCGCATCGGGAATTTCTCCTGATACTGGATCCCACCGCCATTATACACGAGGCATTTGGCTCCGGTGGCGTAGCGGTTGCCAGCAGGGCCTTTCATATTTACTATCAGGCTCTGATGTGTTGGTGCGTAGCTTCCTACCAGGTTTTCGTAGATAAAAGCCGCTTCATTGATATTATTGGTGACGATATCCAAGTCGCCGTCGTTGTCCAGGTCGGCGTAGGTGGCACCGTTTGAGTAGGAATCCACGTTACCCGCAATGCGGGCTGATTGATCTTGGAAAATTAGAGAAGGCGTATTGGAAAAGAACTTGTTCGGGATTTTCACTTCCGGCAACAGGTCGGTCAGCGAGGCATCCGACTCGTTAAAGTTCTGCTCGCTGATGCGTCGCTGAATGTCGTCCGAAGCCACGAAGTTGATATAATCCATGTCATTCATGCGCTTATTGATGCCGTTGGAAATAAACACGTCCTTGCGCCCGTCGTTTTCGAAATCTAAAAGCAAAGCCGACCACGACCAATCGGTGGCATGAATACCCGCGTACATTCCTACTTCGGAAAATACACCCTGACGTGTATTGAGCTGCAGATTGTTGCGGGCGAACTGCACGTTGTATCCCTGATCCAGCTTGAATTTAAAGTTATAATAAGCATCCTCCCCCTCCGACCTTTTCAGGATTTTCGGATCGTATGGCATCATATCCAGCGAGATAATTTCGGGGAAAATGTCATTATTCAGGTCAGCAATGTCCACGCCCATTGTGAAGCGGCTGGTGTGACGGGTGCGGATATCAATCTCGTCTCGAAAGGTGCCGTTACGCTGGTTGATGTAGAGATAGTCGTTCTCGTGGAAGTCGTTGCCGACGTAAAAATCCGGATAGCCATCCAGGTTCACGTCGCCCAGCGCCAAGCCCAAACCGTAGCCAAGAGCGGAAGAGTTAATGCCAACTTTATTGGTGATTTCAACATATTTCCCCCTTTGATTCTCAAAAAAGCGGTCACCCGCCAGCGGATGGACCGTGCCCATGAATTGACTACGCTTGCCGAATGTGCCGTTTTGGTGAATGGAATGATTAAGCTGGAAAAAGTCGAGGTCGCCGTCCAGGTCATAATCAAAGAAAGCAGCTTGCGTACCAAACCCAACTAAATTGAGACCGTATTCACGCGATTTCTCCACAAAATGGGGAATACCCTCTTTATCGACACTTTCGCAGATATACAGCAGGTTATGGCTACCTGCTCCACTGTACTTAGCCACGCAACTGACGTACAAATCCAGCAGTCCATCCTGGTTGACGTCCACCACCGACACGCCCGTATGCCAGCCCTTTATCTTGTTTAGCCCGGCCGCTTCAGTCACGTCCTTAAATTTCATGCGGCCCTGGTTCAGATAAAGTCGGTCAGTGGCTTGGTTGGCCGTAAAGAAAATATCTGTCAGGCCGTCTTGATTAAAATCGCCCGCGCCCACACCACCACCGTTGTAAAAATACATGTAGCTGAAAATGTTGAACTCAGGTGTAGGCTTCACCTGGTTGACGAAATCCAGGCCTGTCTTTTCGCTTGTTAGTAGTCGAAACATGGGCTCCGGCTCGGAATGGCAGGCCAGTAATCCGCTTAAGAGCAACCACGAAAAATAATTGAGCAAGGACTTCATTAAAGCGGTTTTTTTGCAGGAAAGGGGTAGTTGTGCCGGGGAAAAGCTCGAAGGAGGGTTTTTATCAATCTATTCGCTTCACTAATTCAGCCGAACTTCGATCATCGAAAGCAGGCTCTTTGATAACGATCCATCCTTTGACTGGAACATAGTTTTCCACCGTACTGGCCTGGCCGTATCTGACCAGATTTCCCTCAAAAATGATAGAAATCGCGTGGTGGCTTAACTCAGGTATTTCAATTTTGCCGTTAACCAGAAAATAGCCTTCGCCCCGTAAAGCCAGTTTATCGATCAACTTTCCAATCATCAGGATAACCTGATCTCCACTGACTTCGCCCAATGTACCATTAGTCAGGGTGAAAATAACAGGCTTATGCTCAAACCAACCCTCCCGGATTAGTTCTACTTCTACATTGCTTTCTTCCTCATTCACAAAACTGAAATTGACTGCCCGGGGTAGTAATTGCACGTTGGTATTAAAGGGTAATTGTTTAGGGTAAAAGTTCTGGTTTCCTACCAAAACCTTTATCAGGGCTTGGTGGGGTTTGAGCGTAGACAGTTTCTGCTTTAAGGCTTTAATCTCTTCCTGATCCGTATTTCTGGGATCTGTACAAGAAGCGACGATGACAAGAAATAAGGTAATCCAACCCGGTAGCAATTTCATCAGAGGTAACTGGCTAAAAAAAAGAATGCCCGAAACAATACGTTCGGGCATTCCCAGAAAAACAAACAATTAATACCCGGGATTCTGCTTAAGGTTGGTGTTGGAAGCAACAGCCGCAGATGGAATCGGGAACAGCACCGTGTGGGGTTCCAAGTTCACAATGTCCTGGTACTTACGATTGAACTTGCCGAAGCGCACTTCGTCGGTGCGGGCAATACCTTCCCAGTATAGCTCAAAGCCCCGCTCTTTCCACATAGCCTCGTCGTTAAGGGAGGCAAGGGCCGTAGCCTTTCGCATTTTTCGCAGGTCGTTGACCATTGTCAGCGCCCCGGCAGCATTACCACTACGCAACATGGCCTCGGCCTTCATCAGATATACATCGGAGTAGCGCAGGATCACGTATTTGCCAAAGTCGGTCGGATGATATTTGATTACCCGAACGCCCTGATTGGTAGCTGCTCCTGCCAAAGGGACCTCTTTGGTGAAGACGAGTGGCTTCTTGGTACGCGTATCTATAATCTCCGTCTTATCCTCCCGGTATTGTTGCCCAATCAGGAAACCTTTGTTCACCCCACCGTAACCGTTGTTGAAGCCAATCCCTCTGAAACGCCGGTCATCGTTAGCCTCGAACTTTTCGTAAAACTCGGCCAACGTCGCGAAACCGTTATTAGGACTTGATCTTTCGGCGGGGAAACCGCCCTGATTGTAGTGTAAAGTCATTGTCCAGCGGCCACGGGCAGTACCCTGCAAATCGGTGAAGATCTTGTCTGTGGAAAGTGCCGCTGTGAACGGGTTGTAAAAGTCCGGGTCCAATGCATATCCATCCGCAGCCACGGCATCACAGTACTTTACTACCTTGTCCATGTCAGCTTTGTCAAACGTATAGGGACCTTCGGGTTTGGCTGATTTATACACGGCCTTGTTGAGATAGAGCCGAGCGAGCAGCGCGTTGGCCATCGCCTTAGATGCACGGGCGTTGATTGGTGCCGGGCTAACCGTAGGCAGGTTTGGAAGTGCTTCTTCCAAATCCTTCACGATGAAATCGAAGGCTTCTGAGCGGGTCAATACATTTGGAAGCGTTTCCACGCCCTGGTCAACTGTTCGGCGGGGAACCTGCCCCCAAAGATCCATCACGTGGTGCATATATAACGCCCTCATGGCTTTGGCTTCGGCAGTCTGCACGGGACTGGGGTTGGAAGCCAACAGCTGTTCACAGCGGTAGCTGTTACTATTTAGGGTATTCCAGGCGTTCAGAATCTGGGGATGCGTAGCATCCCAGGTATGCGCGTGCAGGGTACGCCAAACGCCATTGTCACCCCAGTCCACGCCCCGCGTGGGCGGAATCATCTCGCCGGTGGTATGTTCGCCCAGCGAGTACAGACCGCCCGGGCCGATATAAAAACCCAGACCATTATACAGGGCATTGAGTAGTTCGGTGGGGTTCCCGGCGGTGAAACCGCCACCAGTTGATTGAATTATGATCGAGTCTTTTTCTTTTACCACAAGATCGGTGCAGGAGGACATTGCAAACGACCAAACCAATCCGCTCAGGATTATTTTTGAGTATCTCTTTTTCATGATCTGTTCAGGTAAGAAACTTTAAAATGATAGGCTGGCCCCAAACGTAAAGTTGCGCGTCCGTGGATAAGCGGTATAGTCGATACCCAGCGAAGGAACACCGTCGATGGCCTTGTTGGTATTTACTTCGGGGTCCTGCCCGGAGTACTTGGTAAACAGCAGCAGGTTCTGGCCCGTAATGAAGAGACGAACATTGCGGAAGGCACTTTGCCCCGTGTTCAGGCGGTAACTCAGGTTCACGTTTTGCAGGCGAACGAAATCTCCTTTTTCGAGGAAACGTGTGGATACGTCGGGTGCATTTAGGGGGCCTTCCTTGCTACCCACCACATTAGTAGTGACGTTTCGTCCGTTGGATAACGAACCTTTGGTGAAGTACGCATTAGCGGTGTTGTTGTAGATATAATTACCAAACACCCCGTTGAAGAATGTACTCAAGTCGAAGCGCTTGTAGCGGAAATTCAGCGTCAGGCCTCCCGTCACTTTGGGAATCGGACTTTTACCGTCGAGAAATTGCTGGAAGTCACCATTGGGGTAGATTGAGTTACCATTTTCATCGTAGCCACTAAACTCCCGCAGGAAGTAAGCGTATAGCGGCTGATTACTGGCGATTCGCTGCGCGAATGCACCTGACAAGCCCTGGCCATTGATCGCCCCCGTATTATAGGTGCCAAGCAGATTTTTTACGATGTTCTGGTTAAATGCGGCATTGGCACTCACCTCAAAACCAAAGTCGTTCTTGTCCACTAAAATGCCATTTACCGTGATTTCGAAACCTTTATTGATAATGTCAGCATTCAGGTTGGACCACACAAAGGGCGAAATAGCGGGTTGAGCCGAAACAATCTGAATCAGCAGGTCTTTTGTGTCCTTGAAATAATATTCCAGAGAACCCGATACGCGGTTCTTGAGAAAGGCGTAATCCAGCCCCACGTTCAGTTGAGTCGTCGATTCCCACTTCAAATTGGGGTTGGGGAAAGATACTGATCCTAACGTACCGTTGGTTATGTTCGTACCATTGTTACCGATGCTGGCCCCGCTATACCGCTGTCGCTCAGTGTAGAGGTTATGCGGTATTTCCTGGTTGCCCGTGATACCATAACCCACCCGCAAACCCAGGTCGGAGAAGACCTTCTTAGGCACAAAATTCTCCTCAATGAGCCGCCACTTGGCAGCGAACGATGGGAAGTAGCCATATTTTTTGCCAGGCCCAAACCGGGTCGAGCCGTCAGCCCGAAGTGTGGCCGTAAGTAGGTAGCGGTCGTTGATGCCGACGTTTACCCGTCCGTAATAGGATTGCAATTCGTCGAACGTAGCATTGGAATTCTGCAGGATGCTTCCTCTCCCGTTAGAGTTGTCGGCCGCCGAAATGTTGTTTATCATCAAGTCAAGATCATTGGTCCTGAAGTTGGTGGCCTGGACATTCTTCGAGTAGAAATCGAAACTCTGGTAAGAATAGCCCAGAAGACCGTCGAGAGTGACTTTGCCGAACTGCTTGTTGTAGGTAAAGTAGTTCTCCATCAAACGATTTTCCACTTCGATGTCCCTCAGGAACAACTGGCCGTTCTTCTCAATATTTGTCACAAATAGCAAGGGGGAGAAGGCCGATTTACGCGCCGATATGGACTGGTCGATACCAATAACCGTCTTGAATTTCAGGCCATCGATAATTTGGTATTCGGCGTTGAAATTACCCAGTATGCGCAGGGTATTGGTAAAATCCTTGCTGTACTGGAGAATTGCAGTCGGGCTGGGTTCCAGTGAGGAAAACTGGAAAGGGGTTCCGTCGGCGTTATAAACCTTATTGGTAGGGCTTGATTTCAGAATGGCACCCAATAAGTCGCCCGTAAACCCCGCATTATCGGTCACGGGCACCGAGTTGTCGGTGGTTTTGGCAAAGTTGATGCTTGCACCAACTGTTAGTTTATCGTTAATAAACTTCTTGCCACCGCTGAACGAGCCGGAGAATCGCTTGATGCCCGAATTCTTAATGACTCCTTCCTGATCGAAGTAGCCCATCGAGAAACGGTAGTTGCTGCCATTTTCCCCGCCACTGAACGATAGATTATGCTGATTAGTCCTAGCCGTACGGAAGGCCTCATCCTGCCAGTCGGTTTTAGCTCCGTTGTCAGTACCGCCCGCTGCTACGTAGGCCTCAGAACTCAGTAAATCGTACCGTTTGGATAGTTGACTAATTCCCAGCGAGTAGGAATAATCGACTGAGCCTTTCCCTTTTCCCTTCTTTGTCGTAATCAGCACCACGCCATTGGCACCCCGGGCACCATAAATAGCTGTAGCTGAAGCATCTTTCAGAATGTCCATGCTGGCGATGTCGTCGGGGTTGAGAAAATTGAGCGGATTACGGGCCGAGGAACTACCGAGGCCGCCGTTATCGCCACCACTAGAAACGTCATTACCAGCTAAGGGCACACCGTCCACCACGAAGAGCGGGCCATTACCACCCCGTACTGAGGAGGTTCCCCGGATACGGACATTGATGCCGCTACCGGGTTCACCGCTGCTTTGGGTAATGGCCACCCCTGCCACCCGGCCTTGTAGCAACTGCTCCGTTGACGTAATAACCCCTTTGTTAAAGTCTTTTGCCCCAATAGATGCTACTGCACCGGTCGCGTCTCTTTTCTTAACAGTACCATATCCAATTACCATCACTTCATCTAAAGCACTGGCATCCTCTAACAAGGTCACGTTGATAGAGGTACGCCCATTGATTGCTACTTGCTGAGCTTTCATGCCCAAGAAGCTAAATACAAGTGTACCGTTGGCAGGTACGTTGGCGACTCGGTAGGTGCCGTCTGCGTCGGAGGTGGTGCCTATTGTGGTTCCTTTCACCTGAACAGTTACGCCAGGCAAACCACCGCCCACTTCGGAGGTCACTTTACCCGTGACCACGGTGTTTTGAGCAAAAGAAGTGTAGGTAAAAAACAGGGTAAGAAACGTTAAAAGTGTTGCCTTTTGCCTGTTTGGGTTAAACTTTTTTATGCTCCGTTCTGGTAAAAGAAATTTTTCCATGAATTTCTTGAATTAATGAGTGAAAGTAACCAACAATTTACAGTCAAAGACAACCGGAAGTATATTATACTCTATTTAATACTAACAAAGAATGGCCTGGAGCTAATGCCCAATCAGCGTTAAATTTAGAGCGGTTGTTTTGACTTTAGTTATGGCAAACTGGTTCAAAAACCCAATACTATTCTGCCAGGGTATTAAGCAAACACAGTAGAATTCTGCCATAAGTCATTTTGTATCACCATGATACTGATATGCCCACCAGCAGGCCGTCGTACTGCTGCCTTCGCAGTCGGCTTGCTGATGTCGGTCCCGCTTTTTGCGCAGACCGATCTGCCCGCGCTACCTGTTTCGCAACTCAACAAACCGGCGGGCT
>Ga0123337_10000584_pt1 | contig 58874 bp, 50 predicted proteins | sample frozenSSSSmetaG_FD_89792 | JGI IMG/M metagenome (GOLD analysis project Ga0123337, IMG submission 89792) | Glacier valley bacterial and archeal communities from Borup Fiord, Nunavut, Canada, to study Microbial Dark Matter (Phase II) -... | ecosystem: Environmental > Aquatic > Freshwater > Ice >... | reverse complement strand
TATAGGAGGCTCTTGAAAGTCAAGCACTTAGCAACTTTGCTGAGTGCTTTTTTTATGCTGGTTGCAATACAATGTGCAAAACATTTGAGACTATATCCCGGATATAGCCGTCAAATTGTCTCCCTATTAGAATACATCGCCCTATATGACTGATTCATCTATACCTGCCCAACGCGGTTCCGGCAAGGGTGCCCCAGCCCTTATTTTTATCTTTATTACCCTGCTCATCGACGTGATGGGGCTGGGGCTGATTATTCCGGTCGTTCCCAAACTGATCGAGCAACTGATTGACGGAAACCTCAGTCAGGCAGCGAGTTACGGGGGCTGGCTTACGTTTGCCTATGCCATTATGCAGTTCATGTTCGCGCCGGTGCTGGGTGGGCTGAGCGACCAGTATGGCCGTCGGCCCGTGCTGCTGTTCTCGCTTTTTGGCTTCGGGCTGGATTATATCCTGACGGGTTTTTCGCCTACTATCGAATGGCTGTTTCTGGGTCGGATTCTGGCGGGCGTAACGGGCGCGAGTTTCACGACGGCCAGTGCGTACATTGCTGACATCAGCACGCCCGAGAAACGGGCGCAGAACTTCGGTATTATTGGGGCTGCGTTTGGTGTGGGGTTTATCCTCGGTCCGGCTATGGGCGGGATGCTGGCCAAGTACGGAGCCAGAACGCCGTTTTTTGTGGCGGCAGGGCTGACATTCGTCAACTTCCTTTACGGTTACTTCATCCTGCCCGAATCGCTGGCTCCCGAAAACCGGCGTAAATTCGACTGGAAGCGGGCCAATCCCATCGGATCACTGGCGGGACTAGCCAAATACCCGGTCATTCTGGGTCTGGTGGCGTCGCTGGTGCTGATTTACATTGCCGGTTTTTCGGTGCAGGGAACCTGGACGTTCTACACAATGGAGAAATTCAAGTGGAGCGAGCAGACCGTGGGCTGGTCGCTGGCCGCTATTGGGCTGGCATTTGCCATTGTGCAGGGCGGCCTGACGCGGATTATCATTCCGAAACTGGGTCAGCAGAAGTCGGTCTATGTCGGTCTGATGTTTTCGGCGGCTGGGTTTTTGCTGTTTGCCCTGGCCACACAAAGCTGGATGATGTTTGCCTTCATGGGCGTTTATGCGCTGGGTGGCATTGCGGGTCCTGCCGTGCAGGGCATCATCTCGACGCAGGTACCGGCCAACGAACAGGGCGAATTACAGGGCGCACTGACCAGCCTGACCAGTACAACGGCCATTATCGGTCCGGTTATCATGACCAGCCTGTTCTCGTATTTTACGGCATCAGCCGCCCCCGTTTATTTTCCTGGCGCCCCCTATGTCTTGAGTGCCGTCCTGACGCTTATCAGCGCGTATCTGGCCCGGCGTGGATTCGCCCGGAGCGGTTTTCGCCGACCGCAGTTAGTGGTGCCGGAGTAGTTTCGTTGTTACATGGTATCATTCGTTGTCATTTTTGGCCACTGCCCGGCAATGAATGACCTCAATGACAACGAATGATGCCAAATAACCCACGTCTATTGATTCAGCCCACCGCCCAGCGCGTTGTTCACATTGATGCGGCCCCAGCCAAAGACGTTACTTTTGCCGGGATAGCCGGACGATGCCCGCACGAGTTTATCTACGATTTGCTCACGGCTTAGCCCCGGATTCTGCGACCAGACCAGTGCAGCCATGCCCGCCGTTTGCGCCGTTGCCACCGACGAACCGCCAACCGTTGATGGTGGATTGCCACTCATAGCCAGTGTAGGTACGTGCCGCCCGTTGTTACTTTTTTCCATAACGACTACAAAATCAATCTGACTCCCGTCATGGCAATCGTCGCAGCGTTGGGTCAGGTTGTCTTTGATGCCCGTTACAGCCTGCACCTCGTCCATGCTGGCCGGAAAAATAACACCAACCCAGCCCGCCGTCCAGCTAAATGACGTACCACCCGCGCAGAACATCAGTTTACCCCGGTTATAGGCATACCGCACCCCATCAGCCACCTGCGAATTGTACAGAATTGTGCCGAGCGACATGCTGGTGATTTTGATGTCGGCGCGGTTACCCGCCAACACGTAGGCATCGGCTACGCCCTTCATCTCGCGGGATTCGCTCAGCAGCACGTCGGTAGCGGCCCGTACGGATACCAGACTGGCGTTGTAGGCCACGCCCACAGCTGAACCGCCGGTACCGCGCGGACCTGCCAGCACCCCCGCCATCGACGTACCATGACCGCAACCGTCATTGGGGGTTTCTGCAGCAGACCAGGGCCAGTTTTTGCCCAGCGTTACGAGTTTTTCGATGCTCCGGCCTGCCGAATTGCCCTGGTTGAAGCCGCTACCAAGTGCACTTTGCTGGTCGCTGACGCCGGTATCGATGAGCAGAACTTTGGTGCCACTACCCGTGCTGCGGCTCCAGCCATCGCGAATGCCATGAAACGGATGATTCCACGATGATTTCGTCATAGGCGACAGGCTGGTATAGTCCTGCCCCTCAAACAGTGGAATATCGGCAATGTTAGACCCGCATCCACTGCTCGACGCTACTTTGGCGCGGTTGCTGGCCTGGCCTGGCTGATATCCCAGCGGTTCGACGTAACGCACCAGATTCGACTGCCGCAGTTTCTGGATGGTTGCGAGATTGTGAATCCTCACGTCCATTACGGGTAGTGTAGTTTCGGCGAAGGCTTCGAGTTCGTCGCGTTTGAGGGCAGGATTGAGCTTCTGTTCCTCGGAAAAAATCAGATCGAGTAGCCGCTGGCGGGTCTGCTGCCAGGCATTGTCCTGAATATCGATGGTATGAATGGTCTGGCGCAGGTCAGCCGAAACGGTGGCGGGTTTGTAGCCTACTGACAGTACGGCATCGGACTGGCGCAGGGCTTCCAGCACGAGATTGTCAGGAGCCATTGCCCACCGGAAATCGCCTTTGGTCTGCATGGTTTCGCGAATAAACCCGTCGATGTCGGCGGTTGACGTAGCAACGGGAGAAACGGGGTCGAGGGTAGTTTGGCAGGCGTTCAACAGGAGTAAAGACGCGCCCAGCAGGGTGTAAATTTTTTTCATTTGGCAAGAAAAATTAGGAGTTTATCAGTATAATGCAACAATACAATTTTTTAGATATTCATGAATGGACAACCGCCAGTTTATTGATTTTTCGGAGACGAATTTTTTGAACGGTCACAAAAAAACGCCCCGTAGTGGGGCGTTTAGGAAAAGACACGAATTCAGGAAAAACCTTACAGCAGAAACACAACGTTGAAGCTAAGCATCATTTCATCGTTGGTTTTCAGACCCATCAGCGATGGCCGCTCCACATCAAACCCGGTCAGACTGACAGGAAATTCGCCTGTAATGGTCATTTTTCCATTCGCGTTGGTGCGCGTCGCGTGGAGCGTGGTGGGTTTGGTGATGCCGTGAAAGGTCAGATTACCAATGGCATCCAGCGTACCGTCGCTGTTTGCTTTCACGTTGGAACTCACAAAAGTTACGTTCGGGTATTTCAGCCCTTCCAGTACCTCCATTGCGTGCGAATCGCGGTTACTATTACGGCTATCGAACGAGGCTACTTTGATAGACACTGCCACACTTTCGGGCTGTTTCGTGTCGTCATTATACACTATCGCCGAGTTGACGTCGCGGCTGACGCCTTCCCACTTATGCAGCGGATGCTTGGCTGCGTAGGTCACGGTCGACAGTTTTTTATCGGCTATGAGTTTACGAGTAGCGGTGGGCTTCGTAAAGCTGAGCAGGGCGAGGAGTAATAGGTATTTCATAGGTTAAAATGTTAAAGCCAGTACCGATGCGGCATAGGCGCCGAAGGTTCCGTAGGCAACGGCGCGGTGATAGGGTTTCAGGCTGAAATCGGTCTGGATTTTTTCGGCCAGTACGTTCGTCGCAATCATGCCGGCAAGGTGCGCAACAGCGAGGTATTTATGGACTTTTATCCACGTAAAACCCCGTTTGGACCCCACAACAGGTGGTGGGGGTGTAAGCGAGAGCAGCGTTGTAACACCGTAAGACACGTTGATAAACGTAGCTGACCGCTCGTGCCAGCGTTTGGTATCGACGTATTCCTGACCCTGCGCATTGTACAGTTTAGCTCCCAGTAAACCCTGAACTACAAAACCCGCCAGCGTCACAAACCCGCCAATCTGGTGCGCTACGAGCATCGTCCGGCGGATTTTCAGTTCTTTCGTTCGTCCTTCGGCAGACAGCGGGGCCATGTTGGTCAGGCGTAGCAACCCTTTCTTTCCCCACAAAGCCCGCTGGGTAAGAATCATGCGATCGGGCAGGAGTGGCTGTTCTTTGCTGGATTCGGTTAAACCATCGAGCAGGGCATTAGCCGATTGGTCCACAACCGGCAGCAGCGTATCGGGCGGAGCAATATGGACCAGTGTATCCGGCGTTTGGCCACACACCGTCAGGCTTATGGAAAACAAAGCCATTAGAACGAAAAAGCGAATCCGTATCATCAGGCCGTTATGGTCAGTTTGTTGCCGTCGGTGCTGAGAGCGGTTGTATAGACCCTCAGCGCACGGGCTGCAGGCCCGTTTTTTACGGTGCCGCTGGTTGCGAATACGGAGCCGTGAACGTTACAGCCAATGTCATTGGAGTTGAGCCGATAAGATAGGCCGTCGAGGTCATTGTGCGTACAAAGTCGCTGTACGGCCACAAAGCCACCCGATGCGTTTGCCACCAGTACATCGCCGATTTTAACGAATTCGCCAGCCGTTTTCATGGCTTTAAAGTCATTACTGGTCAAGTCGAGTGTAAAGTTGATGGCTCCCTTGGCGGTTTCGGTATTACCCGTCAGGCCGCTCGATGTGGTAGGCGGAGTTGTACCTGTGCCCGTACCGCCCGTGGCTGGTGCCGGGTCGTTTTTGCTGGAACAGGACGTGAGCGTTCCCATGCAATAAAAGGCCATCAGCGCGGCACTGCTCAGGCCCAGGCTACGGATAAATTCTCCGCGTTTCATTTGGTCAGTTGTTGATTGGTTTTCCATTGTTCTATTGATTTAGAATTGTCTCACAGAAAGAAATTGAACAGAAGATAAGGGGTTATATTGTTAATGAACAGGTTTTTGGCTAAGTCAAAATTTGTAGCGGAGTGACAAAAACGCGCCCGTGCTGAGCAGGTCGATTTTATAAAAGCCAACACCTTTAAGCGGCACTTTTATGAACGGCTCCACTTGCCACGACAGTCGGCGCGAGAAAGTACGTTCAAAGCCCACCGAAAGATTCAACTGGCTGAATCCGTAGCGGCTGGTGCTATCGACCCGCCAGTTTCGGAATTTGATGGCCGGATTATTGGGCCAGGCATAATTATAAGTGTACTCTTCATTCAGAATCACATACGTTGTTGCCCCACCGCTTACAAACCAGCGGTCTGGCTGTTGCCCGTTGGTACGGGAATGTCGCACAAAATCATACCGCAGATTGAGCGGAATGTCGAGCATAGCACACTGACCGACCACTCCATCTGGTATCACGGCCCAGCGTTTACCGGTCCAGGTATAGTCGCTCAATTGGGCGTTGTAAATTTTTGTACTCCGCAGTACACCGGCCTGAACACTCCAGCGCGGAGCCAATCGGTACTCCAGCATAGCACCGACGTTAGTACCGGGCCGGGCAAAATTATGTAGCCCTACGGCGCTCAAATCGGGCGAAACCACAAACCCGATCATCAGGCCCCGCTGGCTTATCGGCTCTGCTGTTAGCGGCTGGTATTCAACTGGAGTAGGAGCTGCGGCAACGGGGCGATTCGTAAGCGGAAAAGACGATGGCCACTGCCCGGGTTGTATGGCCAGCAGGTGCAGTTCGTTGGGCTTAGCCAAAACGGCAGGTGCATCTGCTATTGTTATACCCGGTCCAGTTTCTGCAGTCGTCGTTTCTGGTGTCCAGTCGGGGTTGGGCGACGCAAACGGAGTTCCGGTCAATGACCTCGACTTCGTTGCAACAACAGATGACTTTCCATCGCTCATCAACTCAATGGGTAGTACTTGTACTCGCCTGATTTCTCGATCGGGTCGAAGCCGTACCGGTTCACCTAACAAGGTTATCATCTGTTTTGGTTCGGTCTGAGCAGGCCGCCCCAGCCAGTTCGATTGCGTAGTCGATGGACTTGGATGGGTTTCGTTGGGGCTGGAAGCAGGCGTATTCGGACCCGTCGCTGCCTGGTCGCCCAACTGCGATTCCTGAGCCGTTGTTGATGACGACCGATCCGTGACCACTTGTTTTTTTGCGACCTGGATTGCGGTTTGCTGCGGTATGGTTGCTACGCCATCTTGCTGACCATACCAGTCAACGCCGGTAAACAGAAACAGGAATAGTAGTGGTAAACTCCAGTTTGTCAGCTGTTTACGCCATAAAGAATCGGAGCGTTCCAGGTCGTTCAACTTTCCTTGCATAGCCTGCCAGGCGGCTGCATCGAAGGATGGCTCAAACTCTTCAGCCGATTTTCTGAAGAGGCCATCCAATTGGTCATCGGTTAGCTCGTTCATACTCGTCGTGATTAAGTCGTTTCAGTAACTGACGCAGGTTTTCCCGCGCTCTGGCTAAGTTCGATTTCGACGCTCCTGCTGAAATGCCAAGTTGTGCGGCAATTTCATCGTGCGTAAATCCATCCATGACATACAAATTGAAAACCATCCGGTAAGCTGGTGACAGACACTGGATCAGTCTAAGCAAATCTTCGTGAGCCAGTTGACTACACACATCTACCGATTCTGAAACCAAAACGTAGCGACTTTCATCAACCAACTCTGTTTGCTGATGTCGAACCTCCTGCCGGTAATGGTCAATGGCCGTGTTGACCAGAATGCGCCGGAGCCAGCCCTTGAATGGCTGCGCCGGATTGTACTGATCGAGATGCGTAAATACCTTCAAAAAGCCATCGTTGAGTACCTCCACGGCACTCTCACGGGAGTGCGAGTAGCGCAGACAAACACTCATGGCGTAGCCGTAGAACTGCCGGTATAGCTGTTCCTGACTTTGCCGATGGCTGCGCAGGCAACCCGCCAGCACGTCGGTCAGGGCCGGTAAGTTCGAGGCATTTGACATCATTCTGAGGGGATACTACTCAGCCTAAAAGTACCTTACTATTGGTATAATCACTCAGAAGCTGTTTGAGTTAGTTGGTTTGGCCGCAAAGCGCGTCTTTTGGTCGTGTTCTGCGTTATTTTCTCGCCCGTAACTACGGCTACGCGCTCAAAAATTGCCTTGACCACACCACTACTTTTGGTCTCAAATTACTAACTCAAACAGCTTCTTAATTCGGTGCATCGGGCGACGTTCTGTTGACAACCGGCCAGACGCCAGGACGGGGCACACTCACGCCTTTGGTACTACCCCGCTGCCCCTGGTCATTACCGAAATAATACAGTGGCCATCCTTTATAGGTAAGCTGGGTTTTGCCAGCCGCCGTAGTCGTGCTAAAGTCCGCTTTGTTGAGCGAGGACGGAATGTCGGCAATGCTGCTGACCTCAAAAATTGGCCAAACTCCGTTGTTGCTCAGGTCAGCCCTGGTGTAGGTATTCTTATTTTTTTTGTCAGGTGCAAAGGCATAAAGCGTCCGGCCCATATTGTCGGTCAGGTATAGCGACGCGCCCGTGCCTTCTTTCTGGTCGAACGTATAGTTTTTGCCATCGTTCCCCACCAACTGCCTTGACGCAATTTGTACGGTATAGGCTGGTTTGGCCACCTGCCAGACATTGCCCACGTTTTCGCCCGCTATATCGCCCGCTTTCGTGTCGTTGACAAAGTAGTACAGGGGCCAGCCTTTGTATGCAGTTTGTTTGTTGCCATCGGCTCGGGTAATGGTTGTAAAATCAGCGGCCCGCAGGTTGGAACCCAGTGTAGGCGTCTCCTGGTAGAACAGCGGCCAGGTACCGGCGCAGTTGCCCGTGCAGTTGGCTTTCCCGTCGGCATCGGGGGCAAAGACATAGAGCGTTCTGCCGCTGGGTCCAGTCATTACGTCGCCCAGCGGGGTAGCAAACAGCGATACGTCAGGTACGGTAATTGGATTTTCTTCGTTGCAGGCCAGTAACGTCGTAACGAGCAGGGCCGATAGCAACAACGGTCGGCGTAAAAAGGAGAATGAGTGCATTGTATCAACTGCGTTTGAGGTGAAAACTGAACAGTTGAACCGGTTCATTCGCCAATACGGACAATCGTGAAAAAGGTTGCGTCGGGCCGAAAAAAAAGATGTAACAACATCGGTTTCCCGGCAAATCAACTCATTAAAACCCCCACGCCAGCATTCCTCCGTCTGCCGAAATCGTCTGCCCCGTTACGTAGCCCGATGCCGCCATGCACAAAAACGATACGACCGAGGCTACTTCTTCGGGTTCGCCAACGCGTTGCATGGGTGTTCGGCTCAGAATACCGTTTAGTTTTTCGGGGTTGTTCAGTACCGGACTGGCCAACGGCGTTCGGATATACCAGGGCGCCACGGCGTTGACCCGGATGTTGTCTTTGGCCCACTCAACGGAGAGGTTGCGCGTTAGTTGCAACATGGCGGCTTTGGTCATGCCGTACAATGACCCACTACTGGTATGTGTCAGGCCCGACACCGACGACACCATCACGATTTTGCTTGCCGGGCTGGATGGCCCCGGGCTGGATGGCCAATTTTCCGACACTTTCAGTAGCGGATAAGCCGCCTGACTCAGTTCATAGGCCGAGCGCAGGTTGGTGTTCATAATGTGGTCGTATTCGGCGGTGGTGTATTCGGAGGTGGGTTTGCGGATGTTGGTGCCGGCATTGTTAACCAGAATATCCAGCCCATCCCAGACCGATTTTACGGCGTCAATGATTTTCAGGGCTACACCCGGTTCGCCCACATCGGCGGCTAAGCCATGTACGGTATGGCCCTGCTGCTGGTAGTCGGCAAGTTGCTGCTGGAGGAGGTCATTGTCGCGGGCGACGAGGAAGACCGACGCGCCGAGGTCGAGAAATTGTTGGACAATGGCCTCGCCAATGCCTTTTGTGCCGCCCGTCACGAGCGCGCGCTGGCCGCTGAGCGACCACAGAGATTGATTCATACGGGAAAGATAGTCGTTCGGAACGTACGCTCCGTTTGTGTACATGAAACTGCCTGTCAATCTCCGGGTACTATGTCAACACTGGCCTGTAAGACGGATTTGTACACCACAACTTTTCCGGCGGTTCTGAAGTTATAAAGCCGTACCATATTTGGTACAATTTTGTACTATCAACGCGATGAACTACGAATTTCTGAAAGCACTACTGACCGAGGCCGAAGCTTTTGAGCACGCCACACCCACCGAAGGCGGACAGACACTGGCTGAGTTCTCGGCGTGGCTTTACGAGCGTCAGACCCCTACATCTGCTCCGATACCGCCTGAAGTGCCGATTCACCCGTTGCTCGATAGAGCCGCCACGTCTGACATCGAAATTGCGATGTTGGTTTCGTGCGTGTATCGCTATGCCAAACTATACAGCAAAAAAGCCCTGGTTGGTACGTCTATCAGTACCATTGACGAATTTACGTACTTAACTCAACTACTTAGTAATACGGAACCGTCCAAAACCGAACTCATTGAAGAAAACATTCACGAGAAAACTACTGGGACTGAAATTCTCCGTCGGCTCATCAGCAATGGGCTGATCGAGCAGTTCGACGACCCCAACGACCGGCGTTCAAAACGACTGAAACTGAGCGGTCGAGGGCTGGAGTTGATGTATCAGATCATGCCCCGGATGAATCAGGTTGCCACCCTCGTTGGGGGCGAACTGAGTGCGGCAGAAAAGCAGCAACTGGCTGGACTACTCCAGAAACTGCACTTGTTTCACTATCCACTGTTCCTCAACGAGCGCGATCTGCCCATTGAGGAGTTAGCCGGACGGGTTAATCAGTGAGAAATTTAATTCAAAAACGTACAATTTTTTGAGGCAGGCGAAGTTTATAGTACAAAAACAAACTACCTGCTATGCGTCACACTTTTCTACAAATTGTCTTTTCACTACTTTTAGCCGGTTCAGCCCTTGCCCAGATACCGGGACGGGTCGGCATCATTACCGGCACCGTTCGCGACCGTAACTCACAGGAACTGCTCGTGGGCGTTACGGTGCAGATCGGTAACGGCACCGACTCAGCGGCCAGTTCAGCAGGTACAACTACCGATGCCGATGGCCGGTTTAAACTCACCCTGCCCGTTGGCAGCTACAGCCTCCGGGCTACTTACGTGGGCTTTGTGCCGCAGCAAAAATCCAACCTCGTTGTCTCGTCGGGCAACGCTAACGAAAGCAGTTTTGAGTTGGACGAAGAGCGCAAAAACCTGTCGGAAGTAGTGGTAAAGGCTAATCGTGCCGTGGCTGCCGTGTCGAGTATTACCACGCCAAACTCCGTTCAACGGCTCACAACGGAAGAAATCAAGACCAATCCGGGAGGTAATTTCGATGTGTCGCGCGTGATCCAGACGTTGCCCGGCGTGGGCGGTTCGGTGGGCGGGCTTCGCAACGACATCATTATCCGGGGTGGTGCGCCCAACGAAAACGTGTTTTATCTCGACGGCATCGAGATTCCGGTCATCAACCATTTTCAGACCCAGGGCGGCACCGGCGGGCCTCAGGGAATCCTGAATGTGTCGTTCATTGAAGACGTAACGCTGACCTCATCCGGTTTTGATGCCAGGTATGACAATGCCTTGGCGTCTGTGTTTCAGTTTAAGCAACGGGAAGGTAACCCGGACCGGATTCAGGGCAATTTCAGAGTCAGCGGCACCGAAGCCGCACTGACCACAGAGGGGCCTATTTCTACCAAAACCACGTTTCTGGCATCGGTTCGGCGATCCTATTTGCAGTATTTTTTCCAGTTGATTGACCTCCCGATCCGGCCAAGTTATTACGATTTTCAGGCAAAAATCACCCATAAACTCAACCGAAAAACCACGCTTACGGCCATTGGTGTGGGGGCCATTGACGAGTTCAGGTCTGCCGTGCCCAGAGAAACTACCCCCGATAAAGAGTTTGTGGTCAGGCGCAACCCAGTGGTGGATCAATGGAATTATACCGCAGGCGTAACGCTCAAACGACTGATTAACAGCGGCTTCCTGAACATTGCCCTGAGCCGAAATGCCTTCAATAATGCCTTTGACCGCTTTGAAGACGGACAGACTGGAAACGAGTCGCTGCGCGTTTTGCGAATTCGGTCGCGGGAGACTGAGAATAAACTTCGGTTCGACGTAAACCAGTCGCGCAACGGCTGGCGGTATTCGGTTGGCGGGACGGCGCAATACGTGCAGTTTACCAACAGTTTTGCGGCCCGGCTCCGCAACGAAGTCCGTAATCCCGACGGCTCATTGGCATCGCCCGCCGTGTCGGCGCGGTCAGTGACCGATATTGATTTTGCGAAGTTTGGGTTGTTTGGGCAGGTGAGCCGCAATTTCCTGAGCAACCGGCTGGGGATTTCGGCGGGGTTGCGAACCGACATAAACACCTTTACCGATACCGGCCTGAATCTGTTACGAACGCTATCGCCCCGCGTATCAGTTAGTTACGCCCTTACTGACCAATGGAATATCAACGCATCGGTTGGCCGGTACCTCAAAATCCCGACCTACACCGTGCTGGGTTTCCGCAACGACGCGGGTACGTTGTCAAACCGTAACGCCGACTACATCGCGTCGAATCATTATGTGGGCGGGGTCGAGTTTTTGCCCAAGCCCACCACGCGCTTTACCGTCGAAGGATTTTACAAGCAATATAGCCGCTACCCGGTTTCGGTACGCGACGGCATTTCGCTGGCTAATCTGGGCGGCAATTTCAACGCCATCGGTAACGAAGCCGTCACCAGTATGGGCAAGGGCCAGACGTACGGTGTGGAGGTGTTTTTTCAGCAAAAATTAGTCAAAAACCTGTTCGCTGTAGCGTCTTACACCTACGTCCGAAGCCTGTTTTCCGGCAGAGATGGGGTGTTAAAGCCTTCGGCCTGGGACAATCGGCACCTGTTCTCGGGTTTGCTGGGCCGTAAATTCAAGCGCGGTATTGAGATTGGGCTGAAATATCGGTTTGCCGGTGGTGCGCCCTACACGCCGTTTGACCTGGCTGCGTCGCAACGTAACTTCCTGACGCTCGGCGAAGGGGTGCTGGATTTCAGCCAGCTCAACACCTTGCGGCTCAAGCCCCTGAATCAGTTTGATTTCAGGATCGACAAGAAATGGAACGCCCGGCGGTTCACCTTCGATTTGTTCTTGGACGTGCAAAACGCCTTTGTGCTGCTCACGCCCAATTACCCCGATTTTGTCTTGGCGCGGGCCACCGATGGTTCCGGCTACATCAGCACCGATGGCCGCCCGCTACAGGCCAACGGCAGCAATGGCGTCCCAACGATTTTACCCAATAACGATCCGTTTGTCAGGCCTACGATTGGATTTAGTGTGGAATTTTAAACTAAAAAACAATGCACTTTCTCAAAAATATTACGTCCATTTTCAGACTCACGTTACTGATAACCTCATTAACCGCAGTCGAATCGTTTGCTCAGGAAACGTTGGCCATTAAAATCTCCAACATCAGGAAGAACAGCGGAAAAGTTGTTGTAGAAATCTACAATAGCAAGGCAAGCTGGTTGAAAACCCCCTACCGCAAGACCGTATTGTCTGCCAATGAGGATGTTCAAACGGCTTCATTTCAGGTTCCCTATGGTAAGTATGCAATCACCATTTATCAGGACCTGAATGTGAATGGGGAGACGGATATGAATTTTCTGGGAATTCCTAAAGAACCGGTAGGGTTTGGAAATAATTATAAGCCTTTTGGAGAACCCAAATATGAATCTGCATCAATAGAGTTCACGGCAACATCAAAACCGCCGGAGATAAAGTTGTTCAAGGTGTTTTGAGACCAGCCTTTTGTATGATTATCAGTCTGATAGTCGAGGGAAAACCTCGTCGTTTATTTTTATTAACCGGGTAAAAAAATGAGCAAATGGGATATTGATAAAGTGCTGTCGCAGCGTGGGAAAGTTGCTATTATTACCGGAGCAAATAACGGATTAGGGTATGAAACCGCTCTCGGACTGGCAAAAAAGGACGTTGAGGTAATTCTGGCCTGTCGAAATTTAAAAAAGGCAGAGGAGGCTAAAGTCAAAATAGTAAATGACCATCCGAAGGCACAAATAAAAACTATGGAGGTTGACCTGAGTAGCCTTCGTAAAGTCAGAGAATTCGCGGATCAATTTCAACGGGAGTACAAGAAGCTTGACCTGCTCATCAACAATGCAGGCATCATGATGTCTCCCTATAAAGTCACCGAAGATGGGTTTGAAAATCAGTTAGCCACTAATTATGCTGGCCATTTTGCCCTTACCGGTTTGTTAGTGCCATTGCTCTCTGGCACTCCCGGTTCCAGGGTTGTCACGTTGAGCAGTTTATCCTACAAATGGGCTGAGATTCAATTTAATGATCTCCATGCCCAAAAAGGCTATAGCCGACGTAAAGCCTATGGGCAAAGCAAACGGGCCTGCCTGATGTTTGCTTTTGAGTTACAGCGCAGGCTTTCCAGGGCTGGTTACGATATTCGTTCCGTGGCGGCTCATCCGGGGCTTTCCAAAACCAATCTGGATCAGTATTTCCCTGCTTTAATCAGGCCGCTTGGCAATCTTTTTTTGCAACCCGCAGCGAAAGGAGCACTTCCTGTTCTGTACGCTGCCCTAGAGAAAGACATAAAAGGCGGTGAGTTCATTGGTCCAGATGGTTTTCAGGAACTGAGCGGCTATCCTACCGAGGTAGATGCTGATGAATATTCTAAAGACAGAGAAGTTGCTGAACGCCTGTGGAAGGCAAGTGAGAATATGACTAACTGTTATTATCTCACGAATGAGGTTTAAGGAGTTCGGATGGCAGGGTGAATTACGCGTTTGATTAAGCTAACTATCTTATCTTGCCTCCCAATTGGAAAAGCTATATGAACAAACAAATCGGGTTGCTCACCGGATTGCTACTGCTGGCGGGTGTTGGCATGGCCCAAAACAAGCTGAAGCCAGAAGACGTAAAAACATTTACGCTCAAGAACGGCATGAAATTTCTGGTCCTCGAAGACCACTCCATTCCCAACGCCAATTTTTACACCTTTTGGAAAGTCGGCTCGCGCAACGAGGTACATGGTATTACGGGGCTGTCGCACTTCTTTGAGCATATGATGTTCAACGGTGCCAAAAAATACGGCCCCAAACAGTTCGATCGGACCATGGAGGCCAACGGTGGCTCCAACAACGCCTATACCACGCAGAACATAACGGCCTATACCGACTGGTTTCAGAGTGGGGCCTTAGAAACGATCTTCGACCTCGAAGCTGACCGTATCCGCGATTTGGCCATCGATGCCAGTATGGTGCAGAGCGAACGGGGCGTGGTGCTGTCGGAGCGTAGTACGGGGCTGGAAAACAGCAACTACCGGGTCATCAGCGAACTGGTTCAGGCCACGGCCTTTACCGAGCATCCGTATATGTTTCCGGTGATTGGGTTCGAGTCGGACATCAGAAAATGGACGCAGGCCGATTTGGAGAAATACTTCAAGACGTACTATTCGCCCAATAATGCTGTGGCCGTGATTGTGGGCGATGTGACCGTAGCCGAAGTGAAAAAACTCGCCGAGCAGTATATCGAACCCATCCCGGCGCAGAAACTGGCCGATAGTCTGCGCACCGTAGAGCCGCCCCAAAACGGCGAACGGCGCGTAACGACCTACAAAGACATTGCCACGCCGAATATTTTACTGGCGTACCATACGCCCGCCACGCGCCATCCTGACTACTACGCGCTGGACTTGCTGAGCGGTATCCTGAGTTCGGGTAATTCGTCGCGCCTGACCAAGTCGCTGGTACTGGACTCGACCATTGCGTCGCGGGTGTTTACCAACTTCGGCGAGTCGTTCGACCCGGAGTTGTTCAGCCTGTATGCCATTGCGGCCAAAGGTGTATCGGCAGAGCAGCTGGAGAAAGCCATCGAAAGCCAGATTGACAAAATCATCAGCGAGGGCGTGACGGATACGGAGTTGCAGAAACTCAAGAACCAGAAGCTGATGGAGTTTTACCGCACGATGGAAAGCATCAACGGCAAAGCCAATTCTCTCGGTACCTACGAACTGTTCTTCGGCGATTATAAGAGACTCTACGAAGCCCCCGCGCTCTACGAAAAGGTAACCAAAGCCGACATTCAGCGCGTGGCCAAAACCTACCTCACCCAACGCAATCGCACCGTTGGGTATTTACTTCCAGAAACGAAAATGTAGGTTGGTCACTCTTGACCGACCAGCCCCGACGAGGGGCTAACACAGTAATTGAAGCTAAGTTGCTGCGTTGTTTGAATAACAAAATTGAAGGCTAGCGCTAACGTTGCATTGACTTAGCTTGAGCTACATCGTTAGCCGCTGACGCGGCTGGTCGGTCAAGAGTGACCAACCTACTTTCCCAAACCATGAAACAACTCATAGCAATTCTCCTGCTCCTCGCCGAAGCAGCAACCGCGCAGACGTTCAAGCTGCCACAGTACCAGAAATTTACGCTCAAAAACGGCCTGACGGTCTATTTGATGGAACAGCACGAGGTGCCGCTCATCAACGTATCGGCAGTGTTCAATGCCGGGGCCGTACAGGATGGCAACCGCTACGGACTAGCCAGCATGACCGCCGACGCGCTGGTGTTTGGCAGTGAGAAATATACCAAAGCCGAAATTGACCAGAAAACCGAATTTGTTGGGGCGCAACTGAACACCTTCTCCGGAAAAGACGTGGCCAGAATGACGGCGTCATTTGCGGTGAAAGACCAGGATTTGCTGTTCGATATTATCCAGAACGTGCTGACCAAACCGACCTTCGACCAGACTGAATTCGACAAATACAAAACCCGGACACTGCTGCAACTAACCCAGCAAAAGGAAAGTCCACGCCAGGTCATCAATAATTACTTCGGTCGGATGGTCTATGATACACATCCTTACGCCAATCCCGTTTCGGGTACTCCCCAAACCGTGTCGGCCATTTCGGCGAACGATGCGCGGCAGTTCTACCAGAAGAACTACACCACCGACCGGGCCGCCATTGCTATTGTGGGCGATTTCAATACCGCCGAAATGAAGAAGCGGATCACGGATTTGTTCGGCGGCTGGAAAACAGCCAAAGCTACTGCACCCCCACTGACTACGCCCACGCTTTCGTTCGACAAAAGCCGGGTGCTGCTGGTCAATAAAGACGACGCCCGCGAAACCACGTTCCTGATTGGTGGTAAAGGCATTGCCCGGAACAACCCTGATTTTATTCCGGTCGAGGTGGTCAATACCATTCTGGGCGGGCGGTTTACGTCGTGGCTCAACGATGCGCTGCGCGTCAATTCTGGCCTGACCTACGGAGCCGGAAGCCGGTTTAGTACGTACCGCAACAGTGGCACCTTCGCCATTTCGACGTTTACAAAGAATAGCAGCACCTTTGAAGCGATTGATCTGGCTTTGGTCGTGTTGGACAGTCTGCACCGCACCGGCATCGACGCTAAAACGCTGTCGTCGGCCAAGAACTACGTAAAGGCAAGTTTCCCGCCCAACTACGAGTCGGCGGGCGAACTGGCCAATCTGTTGACCGATATGTACAGTCAGGGTTTCGACGAGTCGTTCATCAACAACTTCCAGAAGAATGTTGATGGTTTGACCGTCGACCGTACCCGCCAGATCATCGACCAGTATTTTCCGAAAAATAACCTGCAATTCGTGCTGGTCGGCAAAGCGAGCGAGCTGCGTGACAAGGCCAAAAAGTACGGTACCGTAACCGAGAAGGAAATCAAAGCCGACGGATTTTAAGTATTTATCCATCGGATGGTTTTTCAAGTCATCCGATGAATGGTACTGGCCGATTTGCTGAATTAATCTACGCTACGGTTATTTTCCGTACTTTTACCATCGAGTTTTCGGTGCCTGATGCCGCTTCATAGTGGTATTTATGGCTTAAAAGGGAATCTGGTTGGATGCCAGAACTGTCCCCGCAACTGTGTACTTCGTTTAAAATCCGTTCAATCTACATGGTCACTGCCAGTAAATGGTGGGAAGGCCCGAACGGATGAAGTAAGTCAGGAGACCTGCCAAAGACCATCCGTTGTTTCGGCGTTCGGAGGAAACGTCCCAACCGCGTACTGTTTCAGTACACCTGTTATCGCCGTTGGTGGTGAAAAAAAATCGTCTTTGGTGGGTATTACCCATCTTTTTTGTCCTGTTAACCGGGACAACTGCTTTGGCGCAACGTGAGCTGACACCATCTGATTCGGTTCAGCGTGAGCTGGGAACGACGCTGTCGGTAGTGACGGTGCGGGCTACCCCGCCCGAACGGTTTCTGGCGGGGCAGAAAATTCAGCGTGTCGACTCCACAACGGTGTTGCAGTTTCGATTTGGTTCACTAACCGATCTGTTGCAGTTCAACACCCCGCTGGCGTTCAAGAATTACGGGCCGGGGCAACTTGCCACGGTATCGTTTCGGGGTACGTCGGCCAACCATACGGCGGTGCTTTGGAACGACATCGACATCAACCAGCCCAACCTGGGTCAAACCGACTTCTCGACTCTGCCCGTTGCTGGATTCGACCGGTTGGCGGTGCAGTACGGTTCGTCGGCGAGTGTGGTGGGTTCCGGCGCGGTGGGCGGCAGCGTGTTGCTCGGCAGCGCGGGCGAGTGGAGAAGTGGTATCGGCGTTTCGCTGGGGCAGCAGGTGAGTAGCTTCCGAAATAACCAGACGCAGCTGGGCGTTCGTTATGGTAGTTCGCTGGGTAAAAACTGGCAACTATCGGGTAAGGCGTTTGCGTACCGGAGCCAGTATACCAACGATTATCCGTACAAGGAACGGCGCAATTACTTTGTCGAGCAATCTCAAACGGCGCAGCGGGGGCTGGTGCAGGATGTGTTTCTGCGCGATAAACGCGGTCGGCAGGTGTCGGTAAACGCTTGGCTGACAGATAATGACCTCGTGCTAACCCCGCAGGATACCGTATCTCGCGAACGTATCCGAACGCAGTCGGCGCGGTTGCTGGCGAGTTACGAAGCCAACGCCCTGACGCTGCGTCTCGGCTGGATCCGTGACCGCTTCGATTACGCCAAAGGCAATTTCGACCAGCCAGACCGCACTCGTACCGACCGCTTCCTTGCTCGTGCCGAACGTGAATTTCCCCTTTGGCGCGGCAACACCTACGTGCAGACCGTGCTGCGGGTGGGGGGCGAATGGTCGCATTACCGCACGGTTACGGATGGCTACGGTGGGCAGCTCATTACCGAAAACCGGCAGAATCTGTACGCATTGCTCAGGATTCAAACCCCGCGCTGGCTCGTGTCGGCCAATATTCGGCAGGCCTACGTGACCCGGTTCAATCCGCCCCTGACGCCTTCGCTTGGTATCGAACATAAACTGATTCAGCAGGAGAAACTGATCCTGACCGCCAAAGCATCCATTGGGCGTAGCTATCGCGTGCCGACGCTAAATGAGCGTTACTGGCTTGTGCTGGGCAATCCTAACCTACGCCCCGAGAACGGCCTGAATATGGAAGCCGGGCTAACCACCACCGTCAAACTTACCAACAGCCTCGCGCTCACCGCCGACGCCACCGTGTACCGCAATCGCGTGGACGACTGGTCGTACTGGAACCCGGATTTAGGCTACCGCGTCGAGAATCTTCAACTCGTCGTAGCGCAGGGGGGCGAACTGAACACTACGCTGACGTACGCCCGCGATGGCTGGCAAACGGGCATCCGGGCGGGGTACGCGCTCACGCGGTCGGCGCAGCAACGGGCGTACAACGTATATGCTCAGGACGTAGTAGGTAAACAACTGCCCTACGTACCCATTCACAACGGTACGCTGAACGCCTGGATAGCCCGGAACAAAAACCGCCTGACGGTTCAGATGCAGACCAGTTCGCGCCGGTACATTACCTTCGATGAGAGTCAATATTTCAATGGTACTGTGCTGGCCAATGTGCTGCTCGAAACGACTCTGCGCGTGGGTTCGGTGCCAATCCGGGTACAGGGGCAGGTCAATAACGTCTTCGATACGCTGCTGTTCAGCGTGAAGCGTAATGCCCTGCCGGGCCGCAATTTTTCAATCAATCTGTTAACCAATTTTCCGTTTATCAAACCATGACAACTCAACTTATCAAAACCGCTGCGGCCGCCCTGCTGTTCCTAACGCTGTGGAACTGCAACACCACCGACCCCGAACCAGTACCCTACGAATCGGGCGTGTACGTCATCAACTCCGGTAATTTTCTGGATAACAACGGGTCTATTTCTTTTTTGCCGCGTAACTCCTCTACCGTTATCACGGACATTTTCAACGCGGCCAATGCCCGGACGTTTACAGGTGGCGTACAGGATTATACCGAAATTGATGGCAAAGGCGTGGTTTTGGTCGATAATAGCACCGCCGGGCAGGACAAAGTAGAAATCGTACTGACCGGCACCTTCAAATCGCTGAAGACACTGGCCGCTCCGGATGTCGAAAACCCCCGCTTTGTGGTTCGTGCCGGAAACAACAAGGCCTACGTTACGTGCTGGGGAGCAACCGGTAGCGGAGCCAACTTTTTTGCTAACCCCGGCTACGTGCTGGTGCTGGACCTGGCCGCTCAGACCATCACCAAACGGATTCCGATGCCCAAAGCCGCCAATCGCATGGTTGTAATTGGTAATGAAGTATACGTAGGCAGCGATGCCGGCGACCCAACCCTCGTGGTCATTAACACCGATACCGATGAACTGAAGCAACCTGCCATTACGGTTGGAGCCAACACCAACCCCATTGCTGCTGATGCCAACAATCAGCTCTGGGCCTACAGCGGTGCTACCAACGAGATGGTACGCATAAACCCGGCTAACAAAGTCATTGCTGCCCGACTCAAAGTAGGTGGTTCGCCCAAATCGCCCGGTCCATTTGCCATCAGTGCTGACCGCAGGACGTTTTATTTTGTGAACTCATTTTACGACCCCGCCGATAATTTCAGACAAAAAGGAGAAACGTACCGATTCAACATTGATGCCACGAGTATTCCGGCAGCAACGCCGTTTATCAATCGTCTCTTTATTGGTCTGGACGTTGACCCACAGACGGGTACAATCTATGCAGGCATTACGCCCTCTTTTAAGCAGGCCGGGTTTGTATTACGCTACAAGCCGGATACGGGTATCCTGACAGATTCTGTACGGGGCGAGATTGCTCCGTCGCGCTTTTTCTTCCGGTAAGTTCTGCTGACTAAATTGAACAATGGTGGGCGGTGTTGGGTTGAATAGGGCGTTTATCGCAAAAAATTTGTCTATTTGTGCCGACATACGCCACCAAACCATTCATTATTCATGCGCGGATTATTATACTTTCTGCTTTTTCTGCTGATTGTTGTCGGCATTTTGTACGTACTCACGGGCTGGAGTTACAGCGACGGCGAACGGGCCGGTACGGTCTCTAAATTCAGTCGACGTGGGTTTGTCTTCAAAACCTACGAAGGCGTTCTGAATGTAGGCGGCTTTTCGGGCGAAACCGGCTCGCTGACGCCCCAGTATTTTGATTTCTCAGTGCGTGACGACGCCGTTGCCATCAAAATCACCGATGCCGTGAAAACAGGGCAGCGCGTTACGCTGCATTACGAGGAGAAAATCCTGAAAATGCCCTGGAATGGCGAGACTAAGTATTACATCACCGATGTGGAGGTTGTTGGCCCAGCTGTGAATCAGTACGGTACTAATCCTGCCTATCCGGGGGGGCAAAACCAGCCGCAGGGGTATCAGCAACAACAGCCGGCGCCACAGATTCAGCCGGGCCAGGCACCGCCCGTTCGGGAGCCGGTCATGGCCGATTCAACGCTGTAAAATAAGAGGGGCCGGTCTACAAACCGGCCCTTTTTGGCACCCTGATTATTTCAAAAACCAGCTTGGAAATCCGGTCATTTTCCGGTAATTTTATCTGTTTAAACAACAATCCAGACATGGCGAAATCAGATTCGGCGCAAGCCACAGCATCTGCTAATGACAACAAATTAAAGGCTCTTCAAACCACCATCGAGAAGTTAGACAAAGCCTTTGGGAAAGGCACCGTAATGCGGCTCAGTGACAGTAAAGTCGTGAACGTTCCGGTCATTTCTACGGGTTCGCTTGGTCTTGATTTAGCCCTCGGCATCGGCGGTGTGCCGCGCGGGCGGGTCGTTGAAATTTACGGCCCCGAATCGTCGGGTAAAACTACCCTGACCCTACATTGCATTGCCGAAGCCCAGAAAGCTGGTGGCTTGGCAGCCTTCATCGACGCCGAACACGCCTTCGACCGTGCTTATGCCGAAAAGCTGGGTATCGACACCAAAAACCTGCTCATCTCACAGCCCGACAACGGCGAACAGGCCCTCGAAATTGCCGAACACCTGATTAGCTCCGGGGCCATCGACATCATCGTCATCGACTCCGTAGCGGCTCTGGTACCCAAAGCTGAGATTGAAGGCGAAATGGGCGAAAGTAAAATGGGCTTACAGGCTCGTTTAATGAGTCAGGCCCTGCGCAAGCTGACCGGTACGATCAACAAAACCGGCTGCTGCTGCATCTTTATCAACCAGTTGCGCGAGAAAATCGGCGTGATGTTCGGTAACCCCGAAACAACGACCGGTGGTAACGCCCTGAAATTTTACGCATCGGTTCGTTTGGACATCCGGCGTATTGGCCAGATTAAAGATGCCGATAGCGTAGTGGGAAACCGTACGAAGGTGAAAGTGGTAAAGAACAAACTGGCTGCACCTTTCAAGGTGGTCGAGTTCGACATCATGTACGGACTGGGCATCTCGAAAGTCGGCGAAATACTTGACCTCGCCGTGGAGATGGAAATTGTGAAGAAGGCAGGTTCGTGGTTCTCCTACGGTACCAGCCGCCTGGCACAGGGCCGCGACGCTGTAAAAGAGCTTCTGCTTGACAATCCTGAGCTGATGGCCGAGATTGAAGGTAAGATCCGTGCCAGAATTGCCACGGATGATGAAGTTCTTCTCGACCCCGTCCTGGCTGCCACCGCCGAAGACGACGAAGGTGAAATTGACGATTAACGTAGCATCGACGCCCGATACATTGGAACGTCAGATTCGGATGAGTGAATGAGAAAGGGGATGCTGACTATCAGCATCCCCTTTCTCATTATTGCAGTCTACAATATTGTGCCGACCATGATAGTGCGGCACTATGTTAACGTTCATCCAGCGGTACGAAATCGCGGTGAGTGGCACCGGTGTAAATCTGGCGGGGGCGACCGATAGGCTCCTTAGTCTCACGCATTTCTTTCCACTGTGCAATCCAGCCCGGTAAGCGGCCAATGGCAAACATGACTGTGAACATATTGGTTGGGATGCCCAGGGCACGGTAGATGATACCGGAGTAGAAATCGACGTTGGGATAGAGCTTCCGCGATACGAAATACTCGTCGTTCAGAGCGGCCTCTTCCAGTCCTTTGGCAATCTCGAGGATAGGATCGTTGACGCCGAGTTTGCTCAGCACGTCATCGGCGGCTTTCTTGATGATCTTGGCCCGCGGATCGAAATTCTTATAAACCCGGTGGCCAAAGCCAAACAGCCGAAAACCGGTCGTTTTAGCGTTTTTGGCCATCTCCACGTACTTGCTAACGTCGCCCCCATCAGCTTTAATGGTTTCGAGCATTTCGATGACCTCCTGATTGGCTCCGCCATGCAACGGCCCCCACAAGGCCTGAATCCCCGCCGAAATAGACGAATAGATATTGGCCTGCGAAGAACCCACGAGTCGTACCGTACTTGTAGAGCAGTTTTGCTCATGGTCAGCGTGCAGAATCAGCAGAACGTTGAGTGCTTCGGTAACAACCGGATCGACCTTATAATCTTCCACGGGCAGGGAGAACATCAGGTTTAGGAAATTCGGGATGTACTCGAGATTATTCTTGGGATAGTTGATGGGGTGGCCCATTACCCGCTTGTACGACCAGGCCGCAAGAGTTGGCAGCTTGGCCAGCAGCCGGATAATCTGTAAATCGGTTTTTTCGTCCGGTCCCTCATGGGATTCAGGATAAAACGCGCTCATGGCACTGACCAGCGACGATAGAACGCCCATCGGGTGCGCATTGGCCGGAAATCCCTCGAAGATCTTGTGCATGTCTTCGGGAACGAGCGTATGCCGGGTAATGTCCGTTTTAAATTTTTCGTACTGCGCTGAGGTAGGCAGTTCGCCGTAAATAAGTAGGTACGCCACGCCAAGAAACGACGCTTTGGCAGCTAAATCTTCGATAGAATAGCCCCGGTAGCGCAGGATACCTTCTTCGCCGTCGAGATAGGTAATGGCACTTTTGGTAGCTCCGGTGTTTTTGTAGCCTCGGTCCAGCGTTATATAACCGGTTTGGTCGCGGAGGGAGGAAATATCGAAGGCTCTTTCCTGTTCGGTACCTTCAAGGGTGGGGAACGAGTACGATTTGCCGTCGAGGATTAGTTCAGCGTTTGTCATATAAAGTTGAATGGGAGTGTTCTCAGGAAGAGAATGGGTTGGAATGTATCGGAAATTAAGACGGGCTAAGTTAGGGCAAAAACTGCTATGACGGGTAGCTAACCCCAAAAAAGCCAATGCCCTGCCGGGATGATTGACAATGTACCGGTATTCTAATGAGTTATGATTAAGGCTGGTACCACATGCCGCCTTTCATGACCCGCTTTACCTGTTTCAGGCTCTCGATGGTCTGCGCAGGATTACCCGTTACCAGCACTAAATCGGCCAGTAGGCCCGCTTTGATACGTCCCCGGTCAGCGAGGTGAAAGATGTCCGCATTGACTGATGTTGCTGACCGAAGTACGTCAAGCGTTTTCATGCCATAATCCACCATCATCAGGAGTTCGCGGGCATTTTCACCGTGGGGAAACACGCCTACGTCGCCCCCGGCGCAGATGATGACGCCCGCGTCGAGAGCCTGCCGGAAGGTAACGCGCTTTTGTTTGATGCGTTCCGGTTCGGGGGCCTGGCCTTTCTTCCAGCCCCGGTATTGAGAAACGGCGTCGCCAGCCGCGAGGGTAGGGCAGAGGGCCGTACCGTTTTTCTTCATCAACGCAAAAATTTCGGGCGTTCCATCGTCGCCGTGTTCGATGGTTTCACAGCCTGCCAGAATAGCCCGGCGCATCCCCTCGACGGTGCTGGCATGGGCCACAACGCCCCGGCCACTGCTGCGGGCGGTTTCGACAATCAGTTTCAGTTCATCAATCGAAAATGTCGGACGGGCGTCGCCGTTTGGTCCCCAGCGGTAATCGGCGTATACTTTAATAACGTCAGCCCCGTGCCCAATCTGCGACCGTACTACCCGAATCAGATTGTCGTGTCCGTCGGCTTCTTCGGCTCCCTGCGGCACGTCGATGTCGGTGCTGAGTTTGGGGCCGTATGAGCCGGTGGCCACAATGGCCCGCGTTGCCACAATCATGCGCGGCCCGGGAATGATGTTCTGATCAATAGATTGCTTCAGCCCCACGTCGTCATAGTCCGCGCCTTCGGTACCGAGGTCGCGGACGGTGGTAAAGCCTGCCAGTAGTGTTTTTCGGGCGTGAACCGTTGCCCGCGCTGTACGCATGGAACGAGATTCGCGCAGAACTTGGTCATTCCAGGGCGTTTCATTGTACGGATGTAGAAGTAGATGCGAATGACCTTCAATAAGCCCCGGTAATAGCGTCTGGCCGGGCAGGTCAACAACCATTGCTCCATTGGCCGGTATGTTTGCGATTGGCCCGACAGCGTCGATTTTATCATCCTTTACCCGAACCACCCAGCCTTCGTGCATGGTCTCGCCGTCAAAGACGCGTTCAGGCTTGAGCAGGTATGTTGTTTGGGCAACGGCTAATCGAGTACTTGTAAGCAGGAGTAACAGGACGATGCGAATCATGGACGGGCGGGTTTGATAATAAGTAGTTCAGTTAGGTTTTTTCCGAATATAAGAGCCAACAAGCCCGGCAATAGGATGGCTCCCACCCGAAAACCCGCACCGATAAGTTTATACATTCTGGAATTGTACAGTGTAAAACTATCAATGAGCCAATATACACTCACCGCCATCAGCGCACCGAGCAGAAAGCCGGCCAATACGCGATTCAGGCGGCTGATGAGCCAGCAAACAAGCAGCGAAACGCCCGTAACGGCGGCAACGGTGCCAAACGCTTTCGGAAACGTATTGAGATAATCGTAATCAAAGAAGAAAACCCCCGCCCGCCCAATCAGATTCGGATGAGATAACAACCAGCCATCCAGAGTAATCAGCACCAGTAGTGCTACATAGAAAAATGGATTTCGCATGAATAGTGTAAGCAGGTGAATAAATAAAACGAATGCTTGGTTAATTGCCTTACCTCGAACAGCTTCCAAAATAAAATAGAAGAACCGCACGAGCAGATCGTGCGGTTCTTCTAAAAACGTTTCAGCTTATAACTCCGTCAGCATTAGTTTACGCCAGCGGACTTTAATGCCGCCCCCATCGTGGATTTGCAGAGCGATGGAGCCTTCAGCCGCGCCAATCTTCTCGTCGTGCATGTCCACCATAGGCTTGTCGTTAAGGTACGTCTGCACATGGTCGCCTTCTACCCGGATGCGCAACGTGTTCCATTCGCCGGGTTTAAGGATATTCTCTTTCTCCTCGGGAATCTGTTCAAGCCAGCCGCGCCCGTATGATTCGTAGATGCCACCCGTGTCGTGGTCTTTAGGAGCTACTTCTACTTGCCAGCCGCTGATTTTGGTGCCTTCGATACTGGACCGGAAAAACACGCCACTGTTGCCGTTGGCTTCCTGCTTGAATTGGAGCGACAGGTCGAAATTTTTGTACGGCTTGTCGGTGGTTAAATAGCCGTATTGCTTGTCAGGGCCACTTTCGCAGATCAGATCGCCCTTGTCAACGTACCATTTTTCGGTGCCGTGAACTGTCCATCCGGTCAGGTCTTTGCCGTTAAAAAGCGAGATCTTCTTTGTTGGCATTGTAAATGCCAGCGTGGTAAGCAGGGTAATCAGACTTAGGAAACGTGTCATAGTTATTTTGATTAAGAGAAGAATAAGACGGATTAGTGTTGCCCCATAATAACACAAACCGGTGCCGGAACTGATACTGAATTACCGGTATAGGTAAGTTGGCCAGTTTTCTTGTCCCGTCGAAAGATAGTGATGTTGTCCGAATCCTGATTGGCAACGAAGACGAAATCACCTTTTGGATCAATCAGGAAATTGCGGGGTGTTTTTCCCTCAACCGACTGGTCAGCTACTTTAATCAGCATGCCGTTGGTACCAAGGGCAAAAATGGCCAGCGTGTTGGCGCCCCGGTTCGACTGATATAGGAATTTGCCCGACGGGTCAATATGGATGTCGGCACTGGTATTCTGGCCCGAAAATCCGGTGGGTAGGGTTGGTACATTATCCTGCATCAGCGTTAACGCGCCAGTTTCAGGATTACGCCTGAACACAGCTATCGACGAGGTAAGTTCTTCGGCCAGATAAGCGTACTTTTTATTTGGGTGAATAGCAAAATGGCGTGGACCGGAGCCGGGCTTTACGGCAACGAACGGTACAGTAGCAGGCTTCACCGTACTTGTTTTCGGATCGATGTTCAGAATATGCAGTTTATCGGTGCTGAGGTCAGCTACGTACACGAAGCGATTATCGGGGCCAACAGTTGCCGAGTGAACATGCGCACGTTCCTGACGCTGCGCGTTGGGGCCGCTACCGTTGTTCTGAATACTATCGGTAGAAGGAGCGAGCTTACCATTGTCCTGAATAGGAAGCACCACCATACTGCCCCCGCCGTAGTTAGCCACGAAAGCGGTCTTACCGGTGTGGTCGATGCTGATGTAACAAGGGCTACCACCCAGTGATGGCTGACTATTCATGTAGGTCAGTTTCCCGGTCTTTTTCTCAATCGTGTACGAACTGACACCTCCACTTTTCTCGGCACCCTCGTTAACCGAATACAGATACCTGCGGGATGGATGCAGAGCCAAAAATGAAGGACTTTTAGTGTTTGAGACGCTTTGCACCTGCTGCATAGTCCCGGTTTGGCGGTCAAAGCTAAAGACGTAGAGACCTTCGCTACCCCGGATAGAGTAGGTACCAACGTACAGAATCTCCTTTTGCGCTTGCGCCTGTAATGACCCGGTAATGGCCCATAATAGACCAATAGATACGAATAGGTTTGCCTTCATAGAAAGCGCAATATACAGGTATAGATGGCGTGGATGGTCGAAAAAGGTCTGACTTTTTCAGTATGAACCATCTGAATGACTTCAATCATACCGGAAGGTGTAGTTATCAGATACGGATAGGATGGAGTCTTTTTGAAGCAAATTGGAAATATTTCGGGATATAATAGACTGAGTTTTGTTTAGGATATGGTACGGCTTCGGTGTGGTTGGTCAGAATCACTTACCTTTGTAGCTCATTTGATAGTAAAGTGTCAAAGATTATTCAAACCTAACTTTTCAGTACCCACTTACAAATCCCTCACATTCATGAAAAAAATACTGATTCTCCTGGCAGCTGTAGGTATGCTTTCATCCTGTAACAGTAAGAAGCGGCAGGCTGAAATCCAGTCGCTTCAGGAAGCCCGCGACAAAGCTGTTGCTTCGCTGAACGATTGTGATCAGCGCACGGCCGATCTACGTTCGCAGCTAACGGCAAAAGACACCGATGCTCAGGCTAAAACCAAGCAGGTCAACGACCTCATGGCGCAGGTCGATTATCTGAAAAAAACCAACACCAACCTTCTCGACCGGATGTCGGATCTCTCCATCGTGAGTAAGGCTGGTGCTGAGAGCATCAAGAAGTCGCTCGAAACATTGAATGAACAAACTAAGTACACTAATAACCTTAATGCCAGCATTCAGCGCAAAGACTCAATTAACCTCGCTCTGGTGATGAGTCTGAAGCGTTCGCTTGATGATATCAACGATCAGGACGTACAGGTGGAGGTGAAGAAGGGTGTGGTGTATGTATCACTGTCTGATAAGATGCTGTTTCAGTCTGGAAGCTATCAGGTGTTACCAGCTGCCGAGAATGTACTGAGCAAAGTGGCTAAGGTGGTGAACGATCACAAAGACCTCGACATTCTCGTTGAAGGCCACACCGACGTTGTCCCCATTTCGACATCGGCTATCAAAGACAACTGGGATTTGAGCGCATTGCGGGCTACGTCGGTGGTACGTATGTTGCAAGGCAAGTTCGGTGTATCGCCGGAGCGACTGACCGCTGGTGGTCGTTCGGAATACGCGCCGAAGGACGACAATACAACATCGGTAGGTCGTCAGCAAAACCGCCGGACCGAGATCATTATTACCCCCAAACTCGATCAGTTCTTCAACCTGTTGTCGAGCGGTCAGGCTGGTGGCAAGTAAATAGATATTGACGTACATAAAAGCCCCGCTGAGCAATTCAGCGGGGCTTTTATCGTGGCTTGGACCTCTTGGTCCGGGCTACGTTACGAAGCTATAATTGAAAAACTCGCTTCAAAAACTTTCTCTACGTCAACGTATTGAATGAGTTCTTTCTGTTCGATGGGTACGGGATTTCCTTCACTATCGGCGCACCCGAGCCAGGGTTCAATGCATACAAACGACGCGCCCGGTTTAGCCCATAAGCCCAGATAAGGGAAATTTGGAAACTCAACTGTTAACGTATGCTCCTGCTTGTTGCTGCGCAGCGTTACGCGCCGGGAGCGAAGATTTTTGAACACTAGTGCATCCTGATCGAACAGGTGCTTTGTGATAGATAAGCGGTTTCCGGTTGTGGTAACTGGCTCGGTTTCGCCCGTAAAATATCCACTTTCCGAGAGTTTATGCGTCACTAATGGTTCGTCGTACTCAAATTCGATAAAGTAATCTTCATATACGTCGCCTTTCTGAAACGGTACGGCAAACGCTGGATGTGCTCCCACCGAAAAATAAACCGGCTGTTCATCCTCGTTCAGCATTCGATATGTAATCGTTAGGCGTGGGCCATCGAGTTCATACATGATCTGAAACAGAAATTTGTAAGGGTATACAGTCCGCGTTTCTGAATCGGCCCGCAACGAGAATACTGCGTGCGTATTGGACGATTCTGTAGTTTCGAAAAATGATCGACGCGCAAAGCCATGCCGTTGCATCGAATAGGTTTCTCCACCAATGAGCAGTTCGTTGTTCAGGCAGCCACCCACTACCGGGAACAGATTAGGCGCGTGCCATGGCCATACGGTCGGGTCAGCCTGCCAGAGATGTTCCACATTACTACTTTTTTGAAAAAGCGACGTTAGTTCGGCCCCTTCGGGTTTGATCGTAACGCGTAACGCGTCGTTTTCGAGGATTGTCATACTGCCAAAACTAACAAAAGCCGCCCAATGTTGGGCGGCTTTTGTGAACAGAATCAGCCTTCGGGAGCGGACCGTTAGTACGTGATGTTAGAACCGGAAGTGCGAGAACGCTTTGTTGGCCTCAGCCATACGGTGCGTATCATCTTTCTTCTTCACAGCCGCGCCTTCGCCTTTGGCAGCCGCAATGATTTCGGCAGCCAACCGGTCTACCATCGTTTTCTCGCCCCGTGAGCGCGAATACTTAATCAGCCACTTCATGCCAACGGCCACCTTACGGTCAGCCCGGACTTCAGTCGGAACCTGGAAAGTAGCACCACCAACCCGGCGGCTCTTTACCTCTACCGAGGGCATGACGTTATTCAATGCTTTCTTCCACGTATCTAAGCCGCTCTCGCTGGTGCGCTTGGCAACTACGTCGAGGGCATCGTAGAAAATGGAGTACGCCAAGCTTTTCTTGCCTTCGTACATCAGGTTGTTCACAAATTTGGTTACGAGGACCTCCTTGTACTTAGGATCAGGGAGGACGTAACGTTTTGGCGGTTTGGCCTTTCTCATGGTTTCTTCAGATTTTTGGTCTTACTCTGCCGTAGTCTTTCAACGGGCAGTCTTAATTAAGTTGTAAAGTAATGTCGTTGTAAGGCTATAAAGGTGCTGGTCGGCGGAGCTAACTGCACAACTTTATGACTCTACAATTCTATTACTATTTTTTCTTCTTAGCCGGTGCGCCTTTACCAGCAGGAGCTGCCTGACCCGGCTTTGGACGCTTGGCACCGTACTTGGAGCGGCTCCGCAACCGACCGCTTACGCCAGCCGTATCGAGCGCACCACGCACAATGTGATACCGTACACCCGGCAGGTCTTTCACCCTGCCACCGCGAATCAGTACGATAGAGTGTTCCTGCAGGTTGTGACCTTCGCCCGGAATGTAGGCGTTTACTTCTTTTTGGTTCGTTAAACGAACACGGGCAACTTTCCGAAGGGCCGAGTTCGGCTTTTTCGGTGTCGTGGTATATACACGCGTACATACGCCCCGACGTTGTGGGCAGGCATCGAGAGCTGGTGATTTCGACTTATACACCAGTTTCTCACGGCCTTTACGCACCAATTGTTGTATCGTAGGCATTATTGAATGAGTTTAACAAACGGTCTTCCCGAATTTTGAGGTGCAAAGATACGGAAAAATCACGAGCTACGATGTTTGAATTACGAGTTGATATTTGCTTACGTCAGCCTATTTGCTTCAGTCCAAATCGTGACCCGTAACTCAAACTACGCCTGCCCCACCGGGCCGCCAAAGCCGCCACCAGGAATACGGAAGGTGTCGCTTGGCTCGTTGATGTCGCCATAAGCTTCCTCGAACCGACCAATGTTCTCGCGCAGGGCTTCGAGTAGCCGTTTGGCGTGTTCGGGCGTCAGAATGATGCGGGCTTTAACTTTTGCCTTGGGTACGCCCGGCATCAAACGGATGAAGTCGAGAATAAACTCACTATTCGAATGGGCAATCATGGCCAGGTTAGCGTAGGTGCCTTCGGCAATGTCCTCGCTAAGTTCGACGTCGATAGAGCCGTCTGTATTTTGGTTTTGCTGCTGAGGGTTCATAGTCTGTTTCTTTTAGGCAAAAATACGGTTAAGCACTCAAAAAAGCCGCCCCGATCATTACTGACCAAGGCGGCTTCGTTTTTGTATTCACATGGGCGGGTTAAGCCGTTGCTTTCTTCTTGCTGCGGGTAAACGACTCGCGCGATTCGGTGATCGTTGTGAGTTCGTCCTTTGAGCCAACAATCAGATTCTGGTAGCGACGGATACCTGTACCCGCCGGAATGAGGTGGCCTACAATAACGTTCTCTTTCAGACCTTCGAGCGTATCCCGCTTGCCGCGAATGGAGGCCTCGCTCAGCACCTTCGTCGTTTCCTGGAACGAAGCCGCCGAAATAAAGCTATCCGTACCTAGCGACGATTGCGTGATACCCATCAGCGTCGGTTGAGACACCGCAGCCATTGCATCGCGAACGGTGGCAAGGGCCAGGTCACGGCGTTTCAGACTGGAGTTTTCGTCGCGCAGACGGCGGGTCGTTACGATCATGCCCGGCTTGAAGTTCTCCGAGTCACCAGCGTCAACTACTACTTTGGCGTCGAGCATCTTGTCGTTCTCTTCGCGGAAGCTCCACTTGTCAACAACCTGACCTTCGAGGAAGTTAGTGTCGCCGGAGTCGATGATCTCAACTTTCTGCATCATCTGCCGAACAATGGCTTCGATGTGCTTATCGTTGATTTTCACGCCCTGCAAGCGATACACTTCCTGAATCTCATTCACCAGATACTCCTGCACGGCAGTCGGACCTTTGATAGCCAGAATGTCGCTCGGTGTAATGGCGCCGTCGGAAAGTGGCGCACCGGCCCGTACGAAGTCGTTGTCCTGCACCAGGATAAACTTCGAGAGTGGTACTAAGTACTTCTTCTTCGTACCGTCTCTCGACTCGATGAAGATTTCGCGGTTACCGCGCTTAATAGCACCATACGTAACAACACCGTCAATCTCGCTCACTACCGCCGGGTTCGACGGGTTCCGGGCTTCGAAAAGCTCCGTTACGCGTGGCAGACCACCCGTGATGTCGCGGGTCTTACCAACGTTACGTGGAATCTTGGCCAGTGGCTGACCAGCTTTGATAGCCTGTCCTTCTTTCACCACCAGACGCGAACCAACCGGCAGGTTGTAAATTTTCTCCAGCAACCCGTTATTGTTGGTGTCTGTAAGGTGCAACGATAGCGTCGTTGTTCCCTCAACCACAATGGCCGGGTTCTTGGTTTTATCACGGCTGTCGATGATCACTTTTTCCTGGAAGCCCGTCTGTTCGTCGAACTCCTCGCGGTAGGTAATACCATCTTCAATCGCATCGAAGTGTAGTGTACCGGTCAGTTCCGAGAGGATAACAGCGTTGTAGGGATCCCACGCGCAAATGTCGTCGCCTTTCTTCACCGTGTCGCCATCTTTCACCCGCAGGAACGCGCCGTAAGGAACGTTGTTACTGATCAGAACGATGTTCTTGTCATTTGGATCGACAATCCGAACCTCGCCCGACCGACCCATAACAATCGTCAGTGGCTTGCCTTCGGCATCTTCCGACTGTACAGTCCGCATTTCTTCGAGTTCGATCAGACCATCGAATTTCGCTTTGATCGATGCATCGACCGCGATGTTCGAGGCCGTACCGCCCACGTGGAACGTACGAAGCGTTAACTGCGTCCCCGGCTCACCAATCGACTGCGAGGCAATAACGCCCACCGCTTCGCCGATGTCAACCATACGGCCCGATGCCAGGTTGCGACCGTAGCACTTGGCGCAAACGCCCTGCCGTGATTCGCAAGTCAGTACCGACCGAATTTCGACGGTTTCAATGCTCGTTTCGTCAATCTGAGCCGCTACCTCTTCAGTAATCAACTCACCGGAGGCAAGAATGAGCATTGGCTTTCCGTCGGCGTCTTTCCGCAGCGGATCGTAGATGTCGTGTACTGTTGTCCGGCCCAGAATCCGCTCCGAAAGAGGTTCAACGATGTCTTCGTTGTCTTTCAGGGCCGATACTTGCAAGCCGCGCAGCGTACCGCAATCGTCTTCGCTGATGATCACGTCCTGCGCTACGTCGTGCAAACGGCGGGTTAAATAACCGGCGTCAGCTGTTTTCAGAGCTGTATCAGCCAGACCTTTCCGCGCGCCGTGTGTCGAGATAAAGTATTCGAGTACGTCGAGACCTTCTTTGAAGTTCGACAGAATCGGGTTTTCGATAATCTCACCAACCGAACCCTGCAGGTTTTTCTGTGGCTTGGCCATCAGCCCCCGCATACCCCCCAACTGACGAATCTGCTCGCGCGAACCACGGGCACCGGAGTGCATCATCATGTAGATGGAGTTGAACCCACCCTGGTCGGCTTCGAGTTGCTCCATCAGCGTTACCGTTAGGCGCGAGTTTACCCGCGTCCAGATGTCGATAACCTGGTTGTAGCGTTCGTTCTCTGTAATCAGGCCCATCAGGTAGTTGTCCCAAACGCCTTGTACTTCGGCTTTGGCTCCGTCAACCAGGCTTTGCTTGGCATCGGGAATCATCACGTCACTCAAACCGATGGATAGACCACCTTTGAAGGCCATCTGGAATCCGAGTTCTTTGATTTCGTCGAGGAATTGAGCCGTCCGCGCACTGCCCGAAATCTTGAAAATCTGCGCGATAATCTGTTGCAGCTTCTTCTTCGTAAGCAGTTCGTTGATATAACCCACTTCTTTCGGTACCGCCTGATTGAACAACAGACGACCTGCAACCGTGTCGATTACTTTCTCGACCAGTTCGCCATTCTCATCCCGTAGCGTTACCCGGCACTTAATATTGGCGTGCTTAGAAATCTTGCCTTCGTTGATACCAATAATAACTTCCTCGGCACCGTAGAATGTCATGCCTTCGCCCGAAATAGGGTACTCAGGAATGCTCTTACGGCCTTTTGTTACGTAGTATAGACCCAACACCATGTCTTGCGACGGTACTGTAATCGGCGCACCGTTGGCGGGGTTCAAAATGTTGTGCGACGCCAGCATCAACAGCGACGCTTCCAGCACAGCTTCCTGACCCAGTGGCACGTGAACAGCCATTTGGTCACCGTCAAAGTCAGCATTGAATGCGGTACAAACCAGCGGGTGCAACTGAATAGCTTTGCCCTCAATGAGCTTTGGCTGGAACGCCTGAATGCCCAAACGGTGCAATGTCGGGGCCCGGTTCAGCAGAATTGGGTGGCCTTTCAGCACGTTCTCCAGAATGTCCCAGATAACGGGGTCTTTCCGATCCACGATCTTCTTCGCTGATTTCACCGTTTTCACAATGCCCCGCTCAATGAGTTTCCGAATGACGAACGGCTTGAACAATTCAGCCGCCATGTCTTTCGGCAAACCACACTCGTGCAGTTTCATTTCGGGACCGACCACGATAACCGAACGACCCGAATAGTCAACGCGCTTACCGAGTAGGTTCTGCCGGAAGCGGCCCTGCTTGCCCTTCAGCATGTCGGACAGAGACTTCAGGGCACGGTTGCCTTCCGAACGTACGGCGTTTACTTTCCGCGAGTTATCGAACAGTGAATCGACAGCTTCCTGCAACATCCGCTTTTCGTTGCGGAGAATTACTTCGGGAGCCTTGATTTCGATGAGCCGCTTCAGACGATTATTCCGAATGATAACCCGGCGATACAAATCGTTAAGGTCAGACGTAGCAAACCGGCCACCATCCAACGGGACGAGTGGGCGCAGTTCGGGCGGAATAACCGGCACCATCTTGATAACCATCCACTCAGGGCGGTTCTCGATGCGGCCATTGGCTTCGCGGAACGCTTCGACTACTTTCAGCCGCTTCAGGGCTTCGGCCTTGCGTTGCTGCGAAGTATCGGTAGCCGCTGCGTGACGGAGCGAGTAAGAGAGTTCGTCCAGTTCAACCCGCGACAGCAGCATCTCGAGGGCTTCGGCCCCCATTTTGGCGATGAATTTGTTCGGGTCTTTGTCGTCTAAGTGCTGGTTGGTGCTGGGCAGCTTGTCCATAATGTCGAGGTATTCGTCCTCGGTCAGGAAGTCAAGCTGATTAATACCGTCCTCGGCTTTCACGCCCGGCTGCACCACCACGTAACGTTCGTAGTAGATGACTTGGTCGAGTTTCTTGGTCGAAAGACCCAGCAGATAACCGATTTTATTCGGCAGCGACCTGAAATACCAGATATGCGCGACGGGAACCACCAGTTCAATGTGGCCCATGCGCTCCCGGCGTACCTTCTTCTCGGTCACTTCCACGCCACAACGGTCGCAGATGATGCCTTTGTAGCGAATCCGTTTGTACTTACCGCAGTGGCATTCCCAGTCCTTGGTTGGTCCGAAGATGCGCTCGCAGAACAAGCCACCCATTTCGGGCTTGTAGGTTCGGTAATTGATGGTCTCCGGCTGTGTCACTTCGCCGTAGGAACTCTCCAAAATAGACTCCGGCGACGCCAGGCTGATTGTAACGCTCTGAAAGTCGCTGTTGAGCTTCTTGTTCTTTTTGAACGACATTGGTTGGAGGTTTAATTTTAAAGGAGATAAAGGGAGGAAGGAGGATAGAGAAGAAGGAGAAAGGAACTTATCAACGCTCCCTTTTTTTCCTTCCTCCCTGTATTCCCTTCTCCTTACTCTAACGTAATTTCAAGTGCCAGGCCGCGCAACTCGTGAACGAGTACGTTGAACGATTCCGGAATGTTCGGCTTCGGCATATTTTCACCTTTCACGATGGCTTCGTATGCTTTGGCACGACCTACCACGTCATCAGACTTCACAGTCAGGATTTCCTGGAGGATGTTTGAGGCTCCGAAAGCTTCCAGCGCCCACACTTCCATTTCGCCAAACCGCTGACCACCAAACTGCGCCTTACCACCCAGCGGCTGCTGCGTAATGAGCGAGTACGGGCCAATGGAACGGGCGTGCATCTTGTCGTCTACCAGGTGGCCAAGTTTGAGCATGTAGATGATACCCACCGTTACTTTCTGATCGAAGCGTTCGCCCGTCAGCCCGTTGTATAGGTACGTCCGGCCAAACGACGGCAGACCGGCTAAGTCGAGTTCGTCGGCAACCTGCTGTTCCGTTGCTCCGTCGAAGATTGGCGTTGCGTACTTCCGGTCAAGCTTTTGGCCCGCCCAGGCGAGTACGGTTTCGTAAATCTGACCGAGATTCATCCGGCTCGGTACACCCAGCGGATTCAGCACGATGTCAACTTTGGTTCCGTCTTCGAGGAACGGCAGGTCTTCGTCGCGCACAATCCGGGCTACCACCCCTTTGTTTCCGTGCCGACCAGCCATCTTGTCACCCACTTTCAGCTTCCGCTTCTTGGCAATATAGACTTTGGCCAGTTTCACAATACCGGCGGGGAGTTCGTCACCTACTTCAAGCGTGAATTTCTCGCGCTTGAACTTACCCGAAATCTCACTCCGGCGGTTGTTGTAGTTTTTTACCAACTGCGCCACTTGCCCATTCACCTTATCGTCGTCCGTCCAGTCGGCCAGACTAACGTCCGACAACAGGTTGGCTTCTTCCTGCACGGCGTAACCGCTTTCGTCGCGGTACGGATTCTTGTCGGGAAAGAGGTTCTCGGTGATGTTTTTCCGGCTGAATTTCACGCCCTTGCTCACCACTTCGTCACCAAACTTATGCTTCACGCCCTGACTGGTTTTGCCGTCGAGCATATTCGTCAGTTTGTCAATCATGCGGGCACGGAAGTCGCTCAGTTCGCGGCTGTACTTTTTCATCAACACCTTCACCTCGTCCTTGTGCTTGCCCCGGTCTTCTTTGGCCGGACGTGCAAATAATTTGGTGTCAATGACTACGCCTTTCAGCGATGGTGGTGCTTTCTTTGACGCGTCTTTCACATCACCGGCTTTGTCGCCGAAGATGGCCCGCAGTAGTTTCTCTTCGGGGGTCGGGTCGCTCTCGCCTTTCGGCGTGATTTTGCCAATCAGAATGTCGCCTTCCTTCACTTCCGTACCCACGCGAACGATACCGTTCTCGTCGAGGTTGCGTACCGTTTCTTCCGATACGTTCGGAATCTCGGAGGTTAGTTCTTCTTCGCCCCGCTTGGTGTCACGTACTTCGAGTTCAAACTCTTCGATGTGAATCGACGTGAAAATATCTTCGCGTACAACACGCTCCGAAATCACGATAGCATCCTCAAAATTGTATCCCTGCCACGGCATGAAAGCTACTTTCATATTCCGGCCAAGGGCCAGTTCACCCGCCTGCGTAGCATAGCCTTCGCAAAGCACATCGCCTTTCTTCACCTTCTGCCCTTTCAGAACCGTCGGCTTAATATTGATGCAGGTATCTTGGTTAGTTCTACGGAACTTGATGAGGTTGTACGTCTTCCGGTCTTCGTCGAACGTAACGGCCATTAAATCCTCATCCAGATTGTACTTGACAACAATCTTTGTGGAATCAACGGCTTCAACAACACCATCAGCTTCGGCAATGACCAGCGTCCGCGAGTCGACCGCTACGCGACCTTCGAGACCTGTTCCCACGATGGGAGCTTCGGGGCGGAGGAGCGGTACGGCCTGACGCTGCATGTTCGAACCCATCAGGGCGCGGTTAGCATCATCGTGTTCGAGGAACGGAATCATCGACGCGGCCACCGACACAATCTGGTTCGGGGCAATGTCCATGAACGTCACGTTAGCCGGCTCGGCCATCGGGAAGTCACCTTCAAAACGGGCCTTGAGCCGGTCAACCTGAAAATTACCTTTCTTGTCAACCCCGGCGTTGGCTTGGGCAATGTAGTGCGTGTCTTCTTCTTCGGCGGTCAGGTACATGACCGGCTTGTCCATCGACACCTTACCATTTTCGATAATCCGATACGGCGTTTCAATGAAGCCCATGCTATTGATCTTGGCATAGACGCAAAGCGATGAAATCAGACCGATGTTTGGACCTTCCGGCGTTTCGATAGTACACAGACGGCCATAGTGCGTGTAGTGTACGTCACGAACCTCGAAACCAGCCCGCTCGCGGCTCAAACCACCCGGTCCAAGCGCCGACATACGGCGCTTGTGGGTCACCTCGGCCAGCGGATTAGTCTGGTCCATGAACTGCGACAACTGGTTGGTGCCGAAGAACGAGTTGATAACCGACGAAAGCGTCCGGGCGTTGATGAGGTCAACAGGTTTGAAGTCCTCATTATCCCGCACGTTCATCCGCTCTTTAATCGTCCGCGCCATTCGTGCCAAACCGACGCCGAACTGTGCGTACAACTGTTCACCTACCGTACGAACGCGCCGGTTGCTAAGGTGGTCAATGTCATCGACAACAGCCTTGGAGTTAATCAGACCAATCAGGTATTTGACAATCGAGATAATGTCCTCGGTTGTCAGGACCTTCATGTCCGACGCAATCTCCAGGTTCAGCTTCTTGTTAATCCGGTAGCGGCCCACGTCGCCGAGGTCATACCGCTTATCGGAAAAGAACAGACTCTGAATGATTTCGCGGGCGGCCTGCTCGTCGGGAGCGTCGGCGTTACGCAACTGCCGGTAGATTTGCTCTACAGCTTCTTTCTCAGAGTTAGAGCTATCTTTTTGCAGTGTGTTATAAATGATGTTGTAATCAGCCATGTTCATGTCTTCCTTGTGCAGGATGACCGACTTCTGGCCTGATTCCGTAATCGTTTCAATATCGTCAACCGAAATGGCTGAGTCGCGCTCAAGCAGAACTTCATTCCGGCTGATGGAAACCACCTCGCCGGTGTCTTCGTCCACGAAGTCCTCAGTCCATGTACGCAGAACCCGTGCTGCCAGTCGACGCCCAATAGCCTTCTTCAGGTTAGCAGGCGTTGCCGGTACTTCCTCCGATAGACCAAAGAGGTCGAGAATGTCTTTGTCAGAGCCGTAACCGATAGCCCGCAGCAACGTCGTAACCGGGAATTTCTTCTTCCGGTCGATGTACGCGTACATTACATTGTTTACGTCCGTTGAGAACTCGATCCACGAGCCCTTGAACGGGATAATCCGGGCCGAATACAACTTGGTCCCGTTCGTGTGCTTGCTCATCGAGAAGAACACACCTGGCGACCGGTGCAACTGCGAAACAATGACCCGCTCGGCTCCGTTAATCACGAACGAGCCTTTCTCGGTCATGTACGGGATGTTACCGAGAAAAACTTCCTGCTCAATCGTCTCAAAATCCTCATTGTCAGGATCGTTGTTCGACAGGCGCAGCTTGGCTTTGAGCGGTACTGAATACGTCAATCCCCGATCAATCGACTCATCGACGGAGTACTTTGGCGGATCAACCGAGTAATCGATGAACTCCAGCTTGAAGTTTTCGCGGGAGTCGGAGATGGGGAAATTTTCCTGAAAAACCTTGAACAGCCCCTCTTCCGACCGTTGGTTGGATGGGGTGTCAAGCTGGAAAAAATCCTTGAAAGATTTAACCTGGATATCTAAGAAATCAGGATATCCAATCACTGGCTGAATCGTCGCAAAATTTTTGCGGGTACTGATTTTCGCGTTTGTAGCCAAGATTGTTGTATGTTTAGATGCTTAACCGATTCTATATGAATACGTTGCGAAGCATTGCAACGGTATTCTAACCATTCGGTTGATTAGACCTCAGGCGTCATCCTGCCCGGGAGGTGTAATTACCTAACAGCAGTCAATAAGAAATAGTTTGTCTTTTGCAAGTGCATAGACAAAAATTCTCCAAACAGGAAAAGACCAGATAATTTACCTGGCCTCCCCTGTTTGGAGTACTATGTGAGCGAGTGAGTGCTTACTTTACTTCAACTTCAGCACCTGCTTCTTCGAGTTGCTTGCGCAGAGCCTCAGCTTCGTCTTTGGCAACACCTTCCTTAACGGGCTTCGGTGCGTTATCAACCAGTTCTTTGGCTTCCTTCAGGCCCAGACCTGTTAGGTCTTTCACCAGTTTCACTACTGCCAGTTTAGCGGCACCCGGAGCCTTCAGGATCACGTCGAATGAAGTTTTCTCAGCAACTACTGGGGCGGCATCGCCACCACCTGCGCCACCAGCTACCATCATGGGAGCGGCAGCAGCCGGTTCGATACCATACTCATCTTTCAGAATGGTAGCCAGTTCGTTAACTTCTTTAACCGTCAGGCCCACAAGCTGCTCAGCGAACGCTTTCAAATCTGCCATTGTCGTATTTCTTAATTTGGTTATGATACAATTTTGTTAATAGAGCGGACAAGAAATCCGCTTTCTTGTCGGATTGTGCAGACGTAACTCCGCACCACAGCTAGGCTGCTTCCTCGCGCTCCGACAGCGTTTTGAGGATGCCTGCCAGTTTGTTGCCACCACCCTGAAGGGCCGAGATAACATTTTTGGCGGGCGATTGCAACAGACTAATGATATCGCCAATCAGTTCCTGCTTGTTCTTAAGCGCAATCAGCGTATCGAGCTGGTCAGCACCGATAAACAGACTGTAATCAATAGAAGCAGCTTTCAACTGAAGCTTGTCATTGCCTTTGCGAAACTCTTTAATGAGTTTGGCGGGTGCTTTCTGATCTTCAGGGTGAAACATCACCGCTGACTGTCCCTGCAATACCGCGTCGTTAAACGGCGTATAATCCGTTTCAAGGTTCTCGAGTGCCTTCTTGATGAAGGTGTTCTTCACCACTTTGTACTCGATACCCCGTTCAAAACACATCCGGCGAAGGTTATTGGTCTCAGCAACCGACATACCATTAGCTTCCGTGATGTAGAAGAAGGGAATGGTCTGGAACTTGCCAGCCAATTCCTCAATAATTGCTCCTTTTTCGTCGCGTTTCATGGTTATATCCCGGCTACTGTGCCTTTATCTATCGTGATTCCCGGACCCATCGTGCTTGTCACGTTGATCGTTTTCATATACGTTCCCTTAGCCGATGAAGGCTTCAGGCGCATCAGCGTAGCAATGATTTCCTGTGCGTTTTCGGCCAGTTGCTCCGGCGGAAACGACACTTTACCAATGCTGGTGTGAATGGCTCCCTGCTTGTCGACTTTAAAGTCGATTTTACCAGCCTTCACCTCGCGAACAGCTTTGCCAACGTCGGGTGTTACCGTACCCGATTTTGGGTTTGGCATCAGTCCGCGTGGACCCAGAACTTTACCCAAACGACCAACTTTCGCCATGACGCTCGGCATCGTGATAATCACGTCGATGTCCGTCCAGCCCTGCTCGATCTTTTGAATGTATTCATCCAGGCCCACGAAATCGGCACCAGCTTCTTTCGCTTCGTTCTCCTTGTCCGGGGTGCAAAGCACCAGAACGCGAACCGTCTTACCCGTACCATGTGGCAGTGTGGCTACGCCACGTACCATCTGGTCAGCCTTGCGCGGGTCGACGCCTAACCGAACGTCAATGTCCACGGAAGCATCGAATTTGGTGTTCGAGACTTCCTTCAGAATCTCAACCGCTTTCTGGATTGAGTATTCCTGGGTAGCGTCGTACTTCGACTGGGCTTCCTTCTGTTTTTTTGTTAACTTAGCCATTTCTTTGATTGCCTCGGCAAGTCGTTTAATGCTTAAAACGGCGCTGTACCCGTCACCGTGATTCCCATGCTGCGCGCCGTTCCGGCCACCTGCCGCATGGCGGCTTCGACCGTAAAAGCGTTTAGATCGGGCATCTTGGTTTCTGCGATGGTGCGAACCTGATCCCAACTTACCGTACCGACTTTATTGCGGTTCGGCTGTGCTGAGCCGCCTTTCAGCTTGGCCGCTTCCATGAGCAGAATCGGTGCCGGTGGGGTTTTGATGACGAAATCAAAGGACTTATCCTTATAATACGTAATCAGAACCGGCAGTACCGTACCCACTTTATCCTGCGTACGGCCGTTAAACTGCTTACAGAATTCCATGATGTTCAAACCCTTGGAACCCAGAGCCGGACCGATTGGCGGTGAGGGGTTAGCCTGCCCGCCTTTGACCTGCAGCTTTACGTAGCCACCTACTTCTTTTGCCATTGTTGAAAATTGATTTTAAGAGACCTGAATTACACCTTACGGGTCAGCAGTCACATGCTTTGCACCATTTGGAGTTACTCATGTTCTGACTTTTTTTTGGCAGGACATTCGTTAAAAGAAGCACTGACTGTCCTGCCGGGACGAAGAACCAAGTGGAAGCTTAGTTCTCCTTTTCTACCTGTGCGTAACTGAGTTCTACCGGAGTATTCCGGCCAAATATTTTCACAACGACGTTCAATTTCTTTCGGTCGTCAAAAACTTCTTCTACTGTACCTACAAAGCCGCCAAATGGACCATCGACTACTTTCACGCTTTCTCCCTGAATGAACGCTACTGTCGAGATGGCAACCTCGGCTGTTTCCTCTTCCTGCCGACCCAGAATACGATTCACTTCAGACTCCCGCAGTGGAACCGGAACCTTACTGGTTGTGCCAACCTGCGAGTTGCCAAGGAAACCAAGTACGCCCGGCATGTTCAGGATCAGGTCAAGCGCACGATTATTACCCAGATCAGCCGAAATTAAAATATACCCAGGAAAGAATGACTTCTCCCGAATACGCTTCTTACCATTGCGCATCTCGTATATTTTCTCCGTCGGAATCAGAATTTGAGGAATGATCTCATCCAGCTTCTGCCGAATTATCTCATTCTCGAGGTAAGACTTTACTTTCTTCTCCTGCCCCGAAACCGCCCGAATGACGTACCATTGTGTACCGATCATTTCTTTGTCATTAAGAGAGTCGTTCACTGTCACTAACCGTCCGTCATTCGTTGCCGCAGGATTACCTACCATAAATAACGATGAACGACCTTTAATGACAACTAAATGACCAAGGTTAAAAGGACTGGTAGAAGGCGTTGAGTGCATTTTCAAACACCAGATCAATCAGGCCGACCATCAGCGCAAAAATCAACGAAGCCACCAGCACCAGCGTAGAGCTTGCCTGTAAGTCGCTGAATTTTGGCCAGGTCACGTTGTGCTGAATCTCTTCCCAGGAAGCTTTCAGAAACGCAATAAATTTGTCCATTTTGTGTAAAGGATTGGCACGGGTGGAGAGATTCGAACTCCCATCAACGGTTTTGGAGACCGCTATTCTACCCTTGAACTACACCCGTTAATTAGTTATTAATACCCTTTCGGCTGAAACGGACTGCAAAGGTAAGGAAAAGACACAAAAAACAAGTGCATTCCCGTGAGGAAATGCACTTGTCTATCAATTAGTTGCTTAGTCGAGAATCTCCGTTACCTGACCAGCACCAACGGTGCGGCCACCTTCGCGAATAGCGAAACGAAGACCTTTTTCCATGGCGATCTTGTTGATCAGCGTCACATCAATCGTGATGTTGTCGCCAGGCATCACCATCTCAACGTTTTCGGGAAGCATGATCTCGCCCGTTACATCGGTGGTACGGAAATAGAACTGCGGGCGGTACTTGTTGAAGAACGGCGTGTGACGGCCACCTTCCTCTTTCGAGAGCACGTACACCTCAGCCTTGAACCGTGAATGTGGCTTAACCGAACCGGGCTTGCAGATTACCATGCCGCGACGGATAGCTTCTTTTTCAATACCACGGAGCAACAGACCTACGTTGTCACCGGCTTCGCCACGGTCCAGAATTTTCCGGAACATTTCAACACCTGTCACAACCGACTTCATGTTTTCGGCACCCATACCGAGGATTTCAACCGCTTCGCCGGAGTTGATAATACCCCGCTCAATACGACCCGTGGCTACCGTGCCACGACCCGTGATCGAGAATACATCCTCTACCGGCATCAGGAACGGAAGATCTGTTTGACGGGGAGGCAGGGGGATAAAGCTGTCAACGCTATCCATCAACTCTTCAATGGTCTTTACCCACTTCTCGTCGCCGTTCAGACCACCGAGGGCCGAACCTTGGATAACGGGAATATTGTCGCCATCGAACTGATAGAAGCTAAGCAGTTCACGGATTTCCATTTCGACCAGTTCGAGCAATTCAGGATCGTCGACCATGTCTACTTTGTTCATGAATACTACCAGTTCAGGAACGCCTACCTGACGGGCAAGCAGGATATGCTCACGAGTTTGGGGCATTGGTCCGTCAGTAGCAGCTACCACAAGGATAGCACCGTCCATTTGGGCGGCACCCGTTACCATGTTCTTCACATAGTCGGCGTGGCCAGGGCAGTCAACGTGGGCGTAGTGACGATTAGCCGTTGAATACTCAACGTGCGATGTATTGATCGTGATACCACGCTCTTTCTCTTCTGGTGCGTTGTCAATCGAGGAGAAATCCCGGATTGAGGCCAGACCCTTTCCGGCCAGCACTTTCGTAATGGCAGCCGTCAGCGTCGTTTTACCGTGGTCAACGTGACCAATCGTACCGATGTTTACGTGCGGTTTCGAGCGGTCAAAATTCTCTTTTGCCATGTTGTTAAAACGCTATTGTGAACTGTTGTTTGTGTTAAATAAAACTCGCTGAACGTCAATCAAGCCGCACCAAATCACGCTGTCAAAACGTGCACGATACGGCTTTACTCCAGATAGACTTCAGTTGCGAAGTCTTGAGCCTTCTATCGGATTTGAACCGACGACCTCTTCCTTACCAAGGAAGTGCTCTACCACTGAGCTAAGAAGGCATAATCAAACTCTATTCAGTTGAGCAGAAGACGGGTCTCGAACCCGCAACCTATAGCTTGGAAGGCTATCGCTCTACCAATTGAGCTACTTCTGCCTGTTTAACTATCAGCTGACACTGAACAATTGGCAATTCAAAAATTGCCGCTGCTTGCTGTTTTGCTGTAGCTACACTGTGGGGAGTGGAGGATTCGAACCTCCGAAGGCTACGCCAGCAGATTTACAGTCTGATCCATTTGGCCACTCTGGAAACTCCCCAAAAAAGCTTTGCTAAAGAACATTTTCCAACCCCGGTCCGGTTTTGGAGTTGCAAAATTACAAGCTTTTATGGTGTTGGCAACAAACAGGCTAAAAATAATTTAACGGAGTAGTTCTGTCAGGCGACTTCCGTTGGCATAGACTATGTCTGAAATGCGCCACCGGTCATCACCAATCGATATCATCTCTACGCGCATCTCCTTTTCTAATCCCTCTTTCTGGTACGTGACGAACACAATGGCCTTGTCGCCTGATATAAGAGCCGGTAGTACCCACGTCTTTTTGACCTCGGTATCAGGTTCGTTGAAAAGTGGACTTAGTGCCGTTCGCTTCCAGGTTCCATTCACCCGTCGGGAGTCGTTCCAGATACGGTCAGCCGTTGACGTATTAAAAAAATCATCAATCAGGGAGCGGTTTTCTGCATCTCGAAATGGGTTTTCGGTCTTGTTATGCTCGAAATACAAGGCCCTCACTCGCCGGTCAGCGGCAGATCGAGGTGCGCTGTCAGCGGGACGTTTTGTCAGATCGACCGGCGCAGTTTCAGTTTGCTCGGTCTTCGCTTCCTGCTTCGGCTTCGTTTGGCAGGACAGCTGAAAGCAGAAAGTTACGAGAATAAGACAGCTTTTGACCATGAGGTTGAAGAGGTAAAAAAAGGTTTGGATATAGAATTACATGGAGAAGCACAGGGGTACACAGAGAGTTTTTTCCAAGAACAAAAATTTTTCCCTCTGTGTACCCCTGTGCTTCTCCATGAAACTCTGTGCATAAAACCTTCTTACCAGACTTTAATCCGGTCTTCGGGCTTCTTATACATTGCATCGCCGGGCTTCACGCCAAAAGCGTCATACCAGGCAGTTATGTTCGAGAGTGGACCATTGCAGCGGTATTGGCCCGGTGCGTGAGGATCAACCATAATCAGTTGGGCCTGCGTTTCGGGCAGGACGTTGATGCGCCACACCTGCGCCCACGACAGGAAGAAACGCTGATCGGGTGTGAAGCCATTAATCATTGCGTTTTTGCCGGTTGCTTTGCCCTGCTCCGTTTTCCTGAATGCGCCATACGCAATGGCTAAGCCACCGAGGTCGGCTAAGTTTTCGCCGAGGGTTAGCTGGCCGTTTACCTTGATCGAATCCAGAACTTTGTAGCTATAAAACTGGTCACGAACCTGATTGGCGCGTTGCTTGAAATTATCGGCGTCTTCTTTTGTCCACCAATCGCGCAACGTACCGTCTGCGTCGTATTGCCGTCCTGAGTCATCGAAGCCGTGCGTCATTTCGTGGCCAATTACGGCACCAATACCGCCATAGTTAATGGCATCATCGGCATCAGCGTCGAAGAAGGGGAATTGCAGGATAGCTGCGGGGAAAGCGATTTCGTTGTTAACGGGGCTGTAATAGGCATTGACAGTTGGCGGTGTCATACCCCATTCCGTGCGGTCGACGGGCTTGCCGAGTTTATTAACCATATACTCGTAAGACCATTTACTAGCCGACTGTACGTTGTTATAAAACGTGTTGCGACTGACAACAACACCTTCGTAATTCTTCCACTTGTCGGGATAACCAATCTTGCGTTTGAAGGACGTCAACTTGACCAGCGCACGCTTTTTGGTGTCGGCACTCATCCAGTCAAGAGCGTTGATATGTTCTTTAAATGAAGCTTCAAGATTATCGACTAGCTTCAGCATCCGCTGCTTGGCTTCGGGCTTGAAGTACTTCTGCACGTAGAGCTGCCCCAGTAAATCGCCGAGACTGCGGTCGATTAGACCACTTACGCGCTGCCAGCGGGGTGTCTGCTCTTTCTGACCACTTAGCACCTTGGAGAACGCAAAACTCTGATCGATAAAGGCACTGCTCAGGAAAGGTGCGGCATCTTTTACCGTGTTCCAGCGCATGTATGTCTGTAACTCTTCGATGGGTGTTGCCGTAATTAGGCTGTCAACCGCGCGGAAAAAGACGGGATTTTGTACCAAAATGGTGTCCTGCCCTTTTGCACCATATTTAGTCATCTGGTCGGCCCAGTCTATGCCGGGCGTCTGCTTGCTGAAAGCAGGAACGGCAAACTTGTTGTATGTCTTGTAAGGGTCGCGCATTTCAACGCGGGCCATCTGTGCTTTGGCCAGAGCCGTTTCAATCCGCATCACCACGTCGGCATCCTGCACAGCCTGGGTAGGTTCTTCGCCAATCAGACCAAACATCTTCACCAGATTGTCGTGGTAGGCGTCGCGGATTTTCATACTGCGGGCGTCGCTTTTCAGGTAGTAATCACGGTCGGGGAGGGTTGTGCCGCCCTGCGCAAACTGGGGCAGGTATTTGGACACGTTTTTGCGGTCCTGTCCTACGTAGAAGCCAAACAGCATGCCGTTGCCCTGTGCCCGTTGGTAGGCCAGTTCGTCTAAGAAAGCGGCTTTGTTGTTCACTTTCCCAATGCGGGTGAGGTCGGCTTTAATGGGGTCAAATCCCATTTTCTCGATGGTCAGGCTGTCCATGCCGCTGGCGTAGAAATCGCCGACCATCTGGTACAAACGACCTTTCGTCGAGGTTTTTGTAGCGTCCTCAAGTAGCGACTTCATGGCGTCGAGACTTTTGTCGCGCAGTTCGTTGAAACTACCCCACGACGTTTTAGACGCTGGTATTACGTTTTTTTTCAGCCAGTTACCGTTCGCGTACTCATAAAAATTATCGCCGGGTTTCACTGACAGGTTCATATTATCGCGGTCGATGAACTTAGGCGGGACAGGTAGAGGTCGAACCCTATATGGATTGGCTGGTCCGGTCCGATTCGGCACTGGTTTGGTTGGTGGCGTGGCCGCTGTCAGGCTAAAAGCCAGCGCAGCTATGGCCAGTACATTCAGTTGTTGATTCATGTAATCGAAGTATTGGGATTATTGGTAAGCAACAAAAATACGCATTTCCCCAAAAACAAAGCAACGGACCGATACCGGGATCAACCCGATATCAATCCGTTGCTTCGACACTGATTTTTTATTTGCCCGTTGTCAGTGAGCCGCCAAATTCACTTTTGTAGGTACCGGTTTTGTACTGGTCGAATGGTTCTTTCTGGTGGTAGTTTTGTCCGAAATACGTAACAATCTGGTGAAACGTGCGCGGTTCCAGGTATCCGGCGATGGGCTGAATGAGGTTGAATTTCTCATCGAGAAATACCGTGGTTGGGTAGCTCATCTGGTTTTTCATTAACATGGCCGCCAGCTCGTGCGCCCCCCGTCCACTGGCCGTACCTACGTACTTGAATGTCTGCTTACCCAACGTAATGTCTGCTGTCTGCTCGGCGTTGAGTTTCACAGCATAGTAGTTCTCGTTTACATAGTCGATAATGGCCGGTTTAGAGAATGTTTCACGATCCATGACTTTGCACCAGCCGCACCAGTTGGTATAGACATCGACTACAAGTTTCTTCGGCTTCTTTTGTGTGGCTGCATAGGCCTGCTCTACGGTCATCCAGTTGATGTGTTTTTTGCCAGGTTCAGGCCCATTTGATTGCGAAATACCCGCCAGCGGTAGCCGAAACGCCGAAATGGCCAGGCTAAGTAGTAGGATCGAAACGAGGAACAAACGGTTCATAATAGTTAGTTTTTCATACTAACGCCGGATAGCTGACAAAATTAGCAGACTGCATATTTTGTACCGGACCGATAGACGGGCGCCCATTGTCTGGCCTTCGCTATTTTTAGGCTATTTTTGCAGCCAGTTATCACTTCGTATTTTCATCAATGATTCAACGCATTCAAACCGTTTTCCTGTTTCTGATCGTCGTGGCAATGGGTGTGGCTTTACTGAACCCCATCTGGGAAAAAGCCGGTAAGCCGTTCCCTGAAAAAGCCTACCTGACTTCTTTGCAGTATACTGAACAGCAATTTCCGGCTCCGCAGGCGGGTGTGCCGCTCTCTAAAGCCCCCGCTTCAATCGTTACGTCGGTCTGGTATCTTGGTTTGCTGATTGGTCTGGTGGGCCTCACTGCTCTATACGCCGTTTTTCAGTATCGCAATCGACTGACCCAAACCATGCTTTGCGCCATAAATGCGTTGATGCTAACGGCTATTATGGGTATTATTCTGTACCGAACGCTCTACGTAGGTAAGGAATATGGCGAACCCAACGAACAGGGTGATTTTCAACTGGGATTTTACGCTATTGTTACCGCGCTGGTGCTCAATGCACTGGCTAATCGATCCATCCGGCGTGATGAGAAACTGGTGCGCGGTTCTGACCGGATTCGGTAGCGATGCTACGTTCTTTTCACACAGCTAACATAATTGAAGCCGGACTGGATGAGGTGGGAAGGGGCTGCCTGGCCGGCCCGGTGGTGGCAGCAGCCGTTATCCTACCCCCGGATTATGTCCATCCTGTCCTGACTGACTCCAAACAATTGACCCGTAAGCAGCGCGAAACGTTACGTATCGACATTGAGCGTGACGCGCTGGCCTGGGCCGTGGCCGAAGTGCCGCCCGAAGACATTGACCGGATCAATATCTTGCAGGCGAGTTTTCTGGCCATGCACCGCGCTGTGGACGTGCTCACGATTCGGCCCGAGCATTTACTTGTAGATGGCAATCGGTTCAGGCCGTACCTTATGATTCCACACACCTGCGTCGTGAAAGGGGATTCGCACTTCTTGTCCATAGCCGCTGCATCGGTGCTGGCGAAGGTGTACCGCGATGAGCTGATGGCGCGGTTGGGTCGTGAGTTTCCTGATTATGGCTGGGCAAAGAACGCGGGTTATCCAACGGCTATACACCGTGATGCCATCCAAAGGTTAGGCACGACGAAGCATCATCGAATGAGTTTTCGACTCTTATGACTACACCAGATACGTTGCTTCCTGCTGCGTTTCAGGCACAGATGCGTCAGCAACTCGGCCTGGATTACGAAGTCTTTGCCGACGCCCTGACGCAGGAAACGCCGGTCAGTATTCGGGTCAATCCGAGAAAAAATGTGTTCGATACAGCAGGACTTGAGCCGGTGCTTTGGTGTGCTGACGGATTTTACCTGCCCGAACGACCCAACTTTACGCTTGATCCGCTATTTCAGGGCGGGGCTTATTACGTACAGGAAGCCTCATCGATGTTGCTAAGCGAAGTATTGCGCCAAAGCGTTCATCTCAATCAACCACTCCGGGTACTGGATTTGTGCGGTGCGCCGGGTGGTAAGAGTACCTTGCTGGCATCGGCATTACACCCCGATAGTTTATTGCTAACCAACGAGGTAATACGTAGCCGGGTATCGGTCCTGCGCGAGAACGTTGACAAGTGGGGGTATCCAAACGTAGCAGTAAGTAACCATGACCCGGAGGATTTCGAAAAGCTGACCGGCTTTTTTGATCTGATCCTAATCGACGCGCCCTGTTCGGGCGAGGGGTTATTTCGGAAAGACCCGGCTGCGGTTAGGCAATGGTCAGAAGAAGCGGTGCAGATTTGTTCGGCCCGGCAACAGCGCATTTTGACCGCTGCCGCACCGTTGCTGGACCTGGGCGGAATTTTGATCTATTCGACCTGCACGTATAACGATAGCGAAAACAGGGATAACGTCCGGTTCCTGATGGCTAATGGCTTTATCAATATTCCGCTGGATTTGACCGCCGACTGGGCTATTGTGGAAAAGTCTGTGGATAACGCCGTTGGATACCAGTGTTATCCACATAATGTACGGGGAGAAGGTCTTTTTGTCAGCGTATTTCAGAAAAAAACGCTTGATGCCCCCGTCAAGCTCGATGCCCGAACGTTTCGGAGTGTTCGTGCCCTACGCCCCCGCGAAACGGCATCGGCAAAAAAATGGCTGGCTAATCCTGATGGATTCTCGTTCTGGGAAAAACCCAACGGCGACGTAACGGCCATTCCGAAATCACTGGAGAAGACATTTATGCTGCTCGACGTAGCTTTGAAGAATAAAGGGTTTGGGGTGGAGATGGGGCAGTTTAAGGGGCAGGATTTTATTCCGTCGCATACGCTGGCGTTGAGTACAGCCATTCACCCCGATTTGCCCGGCATTGAACTCAGTAAAGAAAATGCGCTCCGGTATTTTAAGAAGGAGAATCTGGTATTCGATTATCCCGTAAAAAGCTGGCTACTGGCCAAGTACAAGGGTGTGAACCTCGGCTGGATGAAGGGCGTTGGTACGAGGGTTAACAACTATCTGCCCAAGGACTGGCGTATCCGAATGGACCTGAAGACTGAGTTTTTCGACTAACTTTCGCGTCAGTTTTCTACCACAGAGTTAAGGAAATTTACAGGAAGAGAATAGCGCAATATGCCATTGCCGATCTTCTTCTTCCCGTTCATGTATTGAGCAACAATCACTTAATCACCTAAATCGCATGAAAAAACTGTTCCTTATCATCGGATTGCTGGTGGCTGTTGTTGCCGTTGGCTACGTAGCCGGCCCTCGTCCCGAAACGAAACTGCCCACCGGAACCATTCCTACTGTGACCTCTGACCTGACCAATCTCGATGCTGACGTGGCCCGTTACGAAGCCAACTTCAAACTCAAACCTGACAACGAAGCCCGTATTGTGTGGGCCGACAGCAGCACGAAGCAGAAGACGCCGTATAGTTTCGTTTATATTCACGGCTACACCGCAAGCTGGGGTGAAGGAAGTCCGGTCAATACAAATCTGGCTAAGCAATTCGGTTGTAATACCTACCTCGCCCGCATGGCCGGACACGGTCTCGACTCGCCCGATGCCATGATTGACCTGACACCCGCCGAATACATTGAGTCGGCAGAACGGGCATTGTCCATCGGTAAGCAACTCGGCGACAAAGTCATTGTGATGGGTACGTCGATGGGCGGTATGCTGACGCTGTACCTGGCGTCGCGCCATCCCGAAATTGCCGGTATCGTACTGTACTCGCCCTGTATTGAGGTGGCTGATCCATCGGCTAAGCTTATCACCGGTCCCTGGGGGCAGCAGATTCTGGATCAGGTCATGCCCGATAAACATGTACATAATAAGGACATGGCCGAAGACCGCAAGAAATACTGGTATGAACAATACCACTCTAACGGTATTATCACGCTGCAAACCATATTGGACGAGTATGCCACTCCCGAAACCTTCGGCAAGATAAAGCAGCCTGCTTTTTTGGCGTATTACTACAAAGATGAGAAGCATCAGGACCCAACGGTTTCGGTAGCGGCAATGCTGAAGATGTATGACGAACTGGGAACGCCGAATGACCTGAAGCGTAAAGAGGTGTTTCCCGATGCCGACGCCCATGTAATTACGTCTGACCTGACCACCAAATCCTGGCCCGCCGTTCAGGCCGCCACCGTTACCTTCCTGACCGATGTCCTGAAACTGCCCGTTGCTACTGCGCCTGCGCCGGTTGTGACCCGCCAAACTGAAAAATAGCGTACTTTTGAACCGAGTTTGCTGGTTTGGATGCGATCACTAATCTGGCAAACTGAAATAAACAATCAAACTACAGAGAATGGCTTACGGATTACTGAACGGAAAACGCGGCATCATTTCGGGTGCCCTCAATGACCAGTCGATTGCCTGGAAAATTGCCCTCAAAGCCAAAGAAGAAGGCGCGACTTTTACCCTGACCAACGCGCCCATCGCCATGCGCATGGGTGCTATTCGTGACCTCGCCGAGCAAACCGGTTCCGAAATCATTCCGGCAGACGCCACCTCGACCGACGAACTCGATAATCTCTTTACCAAATCGCAGGAGGTACTGGGCGGGAAAATTGACTTTGTGCTGCACAGTATCGGTATGAGTCCAAACATCCGTAAGGGCCGTGCTTACACCGATTTGAACTACGAATGGCTGAAGCAAACCATCGATATTTCGGCGGTGTCATTCCACAAAATGTTGCAGTCGGCCTATAAACTCGACGCTATTAGTGAGTGGGGTTCGGTTGTGGCCCTGACGTATATGGCCGCGCAACGGACGTTTCCTTTCTACACCGACATGGCCGACGCCAAAGCCCTGCTCGAATCCATTGCCCGGTCGTTCGGCTATCGCTACGGTCGGCACAGGCACGTACGTATCAATACCGTCTCGCAGTCGCCCACACCTACTACAGCCGGCAGTGGCATTGGTGGGTTCGACCGGTTTTTTGATTTCGCCCAAAAAACTGCCCCCCTTGGCAACGCCACCGCCGACCAATGTGCCGATTACTGCATCACGCTCTTCTCCGACCTGACCAAGATGGTAACGATGCAAAACCTCTTCCACGACGGCGGCTTCAGCATGACCGGCATTTCGGAAGAAGTAATGGAGTTGATAAATAAGGAAGTCTGAACCGCACGGGCGACCCCGCAGGGTTCAGACTAAAAAACTTTTTGTGTCAGGTACGTGGCGCCTTCATCGCCGTTGATGCGGACGGTGGCGGTTTTGGTGGGCCAGTCGATGGTAATCAGGCCGTAGTTAATCTTAGATACCATCTCGCCAACGCGGTGCCGGTTGGGTTCTATGTGCGGGGGCGATACGTGGGTCAGACTGCTGCTTGTGATGTCGAAGAGGTCGTAGTCCAGACCCGGTACGCTTACTTTGGAGACTTCGGCCATATGGCGGTCGCCACTAATCAGCAGGGTGTGGCTGGGTTTTGTTTTGGCCAACAGGTCGAGTAGCCGCTTTCGGGCGGTGGGGAAGTTAGCCCACTTTTCATAGACGTGTTCTTCGGGTAAAACCTGAATACCGCTGCCAATGATGTGCATGTCGGCGTCGGAATTGGTTAACTGTTTTTCCAGCCATTGCCACTGTGCTTCGCCCAATACATCGCCGGTCGGGTCAGGTACGTTGGCTTTTCCGTCTTTTTTGAGCGGGTCGCGGAAGTAACGGCCATCGAGCAAAATCACGTTCACGCGCTGTCCTTTTGGCCCGTACATATGCGACGAATATCCGCCTTCCTGCTTGCGCAACGGGCTGTTAGTCGGTACGTCGAAGAAATCAAGCATTACCTGCTGACTTTCCCGGCGCATCGGGTACTCCTTGCCACCGTCGTTTACACCATAATCATGGTCATCCCATACGCCAATAATGGGCGTTGACTGGCGTAGTTGTGTGTAAACAGGGTTGGCTTTCTGACGATTGTACTTAGTCCGTAACGTATCCATGTTTTGCGAATCGCCGTAGATATTGTCGCCGAGCCAAATCCAGAGGTCGGGTTTCTGCGCTACGATGTCGTCCCAGAGCGGTTGCGGGCGTTTCTGATCGCTGCACGAACCGAATGCAATGGTCGTGAGTGTCTTTTTGGAGTCCGACCAGGAATTATTTCGGGCAGTCGATACGGTCGTTTTCGGCGACTGACAGGCAGCCAGCAGAATGCAGAGAAGAGGGAGAAAGCCGGATTTTTTCATCAGAAGTCAGATTTATTGGCCCAAAAGTAGCGAGTCCTTCTCTATTACTTGTGTTAAAGAATCGTGACGGTACGACGACGAAGCCTTCTGTGCTACTCCCAGCTACAGACAATTCGGCTGCCGTTTTCGGTGGCTTCGGTGCGGATGTAGGTATCAACTTCCTGCTGCAACTCCTCTACGTGCGAGATGATGCCGACCACGCGATTTTCGGCCCGTAGAGCCTTCAGCGTTTTGAATACCGTTTGCAACGAATCTTTATCGAGAGTACCGAAGCCTTCATCCAGAAAAAACAGGTTCTGTTTAGCTTTTGTCAGGTGCTGGATATTGTCCGACAATGCCAATGCCAGCGATAGCGACGCCTGAAACGTCTGCCCGCCCGATAGTGTTTTCACGCTCCTGACCTCACCCCCGTTCAGAAAATCGCGCACCAGAAAATTGTTTTTCTCGTCCAGTTCCAATCGCAACTGATTGTTGGTCAGTTTGAAAAATCGCTCGTTGGCCGATTCGCAAAGGTTGGCCAGATAAACTGACGATACGTAGTTGACAAACCCCTGCGCCCGGAATAACTCGTTCATTTTTTCCAGGTCCTGCCGCCGAAGGTCCAGTTCATCATGCCGTTTTTGGTGTGCCTGTTTCTCGAGCCACTGCTGTTCCAGCATCGTCAGCACGTTACCGGCTTTGCCAAGATCGGTATTCAGCACGTCTTTCTGATCGCGCAGGGTCTGTAACTGATCCTGAATGGCCAGCAGCGTATCGGCACCGAAGGGCTGTTCGGTGAGTTCGGTGCTGAGGTCAGTGAACAGTTTTTGCAGGCCAGTTAGTTTGTCCTGATAGTCTCTGACGCGCTTTCGTTCCTGGTCAACGTCCAGATTGCTGCGTAAAATCGTTTCGACCTGTTCTCTGAGTAGGTTATTATCAGCCAGACTCTTGTTGATAGCCTGATCTTGGGTAACTACGTCCATTTCGACGTCGGCAAGGTGTTTCGTTAGGATTTTTACCTGCTCCTGTCGGGCAGCCCGATCATTTTCGGCTTTGTTACGCTGAATGTCAGCCTCTTCGAAATTAACTTTTGACTGCTCGTACTGCTGCGTGAGCGACGTTCGTAAGTCCGCAATGTAGATCAAATCCCAGGTTGCTACGTCGGCCAGCGTATAATGTTCCAGCGATTCGATTTCGGTCGTTAGCTGCCCGCTTAGACCGGCTATACCGTTGACTTTTGATGTTAGTTCCTCATTGTCTTTCTCAAGCAGGGCCATTATTGTATCAATGTCCTTGTTCAGTTCGCGAACGGCTTTCTGAGCATTCTGAAATTCTTTTTGAATGCTTCCCTCGCGTACGATAGCATCATCCACAAGTTGCTCCTGCTCAATGGTGAACTCAGACCACACAAACTTATCTTCATGCGCCGTAAGCTGTCGGACAATCTGCCCCCGCTCGTCTGTGAAGCGTTTTGTGTTGTCCAGCACGGCCCGGAGTTCAGTCTCCAGTTTGCTGATTATCAGTTGAAGTGCGGTGGTCTTTTGGATTTTCTCCCGTACCTCCTTCAGCGATTTATCTGCTTCCCGAACTGCCGATGTTATGGCATCGTCGCTGTGTTTTGCGGGGTGATGCACCGACCCGCACAACGGACAAGGCTGCCCGTCGGTCAGGTTTTCGGCATATCGCTGTAACTCAGCTTCAAGCTGTACTTTCTGGTAAACGGCTTCCCGTTTTTCTTCGATGCGTTTTAACTTGTCAAGTGTCTGCGTAAGAGTATTGGGTAGCGTTTTCAGGGGCAACTCAGTCCATTCTGGCGGGAATCCAGCGAGCGCGTCGTCTTTGCGTTGTTTGAGTCGGGTAATACTGGCGTCATTGATTTCAAGTTGCTCCTGGAGCGTATCGGCCTGTTTCTTTAGTGGTCTGAACACCTCGAACCAGTTCTTTGCTTTGTACAAACGCTCCAGATTGGATTCTTGCCCAGATAGTTGATCGATGCGTGACTGATGACCTTTCAATTCGGTTTTGTACTGGTCAATCCGCTTCTTCTGGAATGTAGTCTTTGCCTCAAGATCGGCCCAGTCTTTTGTCAGCTGCTCAATGGATTTCTGTCGCGTTCTGATAGCCTGAACGGTTTCCAAATCATCGATTTGCTTCTGAATTAACCCGCGACTTTCATAACCCGCTTTTGCTGATGTATAGACATCCTGAAGTTGGGGTAGTTGTTGCGTGACTGCTTCCAGCTGGTGTCGCGCCTGGTACGTGTCTTTGGTTAGTTCGGTATGTTGGCTACGAAGTTTATTCACTGCATCCAACTGCACCCGAAAGAGCAATTGGCACCGATTGTATTGGGCAATATCCATCTCGATTTGCTGGAATCTGGCTTCGTCCGTCAGCCATTGAGCCAGTTCCAACCGTGTTGCGACCAACGATTCATGCTGTTTTTTGGTGTGTAGCAGTCGTTCTTCATCGGGCGCCAACTGGTCAATTTTCGCCTTTGTTTTGGTAAGCTTCTGCTCAACTGATTCAATTTCCCCTTTAGCCGCATCAACCGCTTCGGGCGTAACCGTTTCTAAGGGAGATAGTAGTCCACGTAATTCGGCTAATTGGGTGTCGTTAACCGCCATCAGCTTCTTTACCCGCCCCGTCAGATCGTACTGATCCAGTTTGAACAACTGGTTCATCATTTTGGTCCGGTCGGTTGCGCTGAGTTCCAGAAACTCCCGAAACTGGTTCTGAGGGATGATGATAGTCCGCTTGAAGTTATCGTAGTCCAGGCCCAGAATCTGCTTTGAAAGGACTGAGACGTCTTCTTTTTCGTTGCCGATGGGATGCCAGTCGGTTTCCTGCCAGATGAACAGCCTTCGTTCGCCGGCATTCACTTCATGATGTTTTTTGCTGTTACGTTTCGCTTCGTAAACAAATCGGTACAATTGCTGATCGGCCCCCGCCTGAAACTCAAAGTCGATTTTCATCTCCTTTGATTTCAGGTTCATCATATTGTACAGTCGATTGTCGCGGCTGTTCAGCCGTTCTGTCTCGCCATATAATGCAAAGCTGATGGCCTCAAGCAGGGAAGTTTTGCCGCTGCCTACTTTACCAAAAATGCCGAACACACTGGACCCCGTCAGCCGCCGAAAGTCAATCTCCTGTTTATCCTGGTATGAGTAAAGCCCCTGTATTGATAGTTTAATAGGAATCATTCGGGTTCGGTCGCTAAAATCTCGGCGAACAGGTATTGCAGCCGTTCGTTAGGCTCCTGTCCTTTGTTTTTGTTCTTAAAATAGTTTGCAAACAGGACGTCCATGCCCTGCGTAAGGTCAATGGCGGGAGCTGTCGATTGTGCCGGTTCGTCGTTGGCTTTTCGGACCTCGGGAATAATCGTCACCAGCGAACCGTGTGCCTGCTGAAGCTGCCGCCTGTCTTCGCTGGTCAGGTACGTAGTTGTTTGCAGCGTTATTTCGGGGTAGCAATCTGGGTTCTCGCGCAACCACTCAACGGCTTCGGCCACCTGCCTGAACTTCGGGCGTAATAGCCGCTTACCTGTTTTCAGTGGGATGGGCGTAACCGTTACGTTCTGGTTTGGCTCGGCATCTACAATGACAACGTATTTCTGCTGATCGGACTCGGCAAAGCTATACGCCAGCGGGCTGCTGCTATATACGACCGGACAAGGCCCACCCGCCATCATTTGATACCGATGCAAATGTCCCAACGCTACGTACTGTACCTGCTCAGGAACCATATCGGTATAGACCATCGACGCCCCCCCAATCTGCAAAATACTACGCTCGTCATCCGATTCTTCGGGTTGTTCGCCCCCGCGTTTCATTACAAACAGATGAGCCATCAGTAGATTGACGCCTTTCTTATCCAGATACGTTCCGGCCAGCGTTGCCCAGTGGCCTTTCAAATTTTGCCGCAACTCTTCGTCCATATCAGTCATGCCAAAGTAGGCCCGCATCCTGTTCTCGTTGGCGTAAGGCGTTAAAATGAGCCGGACTGGTGCGGAATGACGGGGTAATTGCAACTCAATGAAACCTGGGGCTGACCGTAGTAACTTGGCTTCACAACTCAGCGTATGCGAACGTACTTCCGTTTGGGGAAATCCGGCGAAGATAATACCACACTCTCGCCCAAAATGGTCCTGCGCTTCAATACGATTCGGATTGTCATGATTACCGGCAATGGCTACTACTGTCCGTTTCCCAGCTGATGTCAGTTCCTTTAGCGTACTATATAGTAGGTCTTCAGTTTGCGGGTCTGGATTGAACGTATCGAACAGATCACCTGCTACCAGCACAAGGTCCACGTCTTCACGTTCGGCAATTTGGCAAATCTCGGTCAGCACATCCCGTTGTTCCTGAAGCCGCTGAAAGTCGTGAAGCCGTTTGCCGAGATGCCAGTCTGCCGTATGTAAAATTCTCATCGAAGCTTTTTTTAACGTATCAGCAAGGTAAATACAGGATGCAATATAGGCTCTATCGTATGCTTTGACCGGCTTTTACGGTGAAATAAGTAGCGTAGATAGTTGCTGAACTCATTCTGTAGAACATCTTTCTAAAAAGAATTTCGGGACATGAAATAGTCTAAATAGCATGATTTCAGGTAGTTGCAGGTATTATATTGGATTGCATGAATTTATTTTCAAACATGTACTTGACAAGCGCATTTTGTCTGCCTACCTTTGCACTCCCAAATCGAAAGACACGGGGCGATCATAACGAGCAACACACTTCTAATCAATGAGTTACAGGTAAATAGCTGACAGTCAATACCCAAAAATAATTTCAGCAATTTACTTGACAAACCAACTCAATCAATTACCTTTGCACTCCCAAATCGAAAGAGACGCGGGAAACAAAACAAACCAACACCGGGATAGCAGCCAATAGCTTCTTCTCACCAC
>Ga0123337_10000583_pt1 | contig 58922 bp, 44 predicted proteins | sample frozenSSSSmetaG_FD_89792 | JGI IMG/M metagenome (GOLD analysis project Ga0123337, IMG submission 89792) | Glacier valley bacterial and archeal communities from Borup Fiord, Nunavut, Canada, to study Microbial Dark Matter (Phase II) -... | ecosystem: Environmental > Aquatic > Freshwater > Ice >... | reverse complement strand
CCATGTAGCAAGACAGATTGCTTGCTTTCGAATTGATGCTTGATCTCTTCAAAAGCGGATTGTTGGCTGGTTGAAAGAACAGCTGGTTCGGATTCTGGTTCCTCCTCTGCAAGTCTGTTTACTACTACTTTGAAGGATTCGAAAATCCCGTTTTTGATCAGCGTCTTCAGTGAACTTTCAGAATCTCCTTCTTCTAGCAAAGTAGCCTTGTCCACTCCTTTTTCGTTAGACTTTGGCAACTTCATTACAGGAACGTCACGAAGGTATTTCAATAGGATTGATTCCTGTTTAGCTTTGCCAGCCAAGGCTTCAAAAACTTCCTGCAATGCGTTTTTACTTCCAGCAATCTCAGGAGTCAACCGAACTCTGGTTTCTACTTTTGGCGTATATTTTTCTTGAACACGCTCAAAAATCAGGATCGCTTCTTTCTTGACAAGACTTTTGAGGATAGGATGAATACTTTTGATAGAAAGCACTTTTTCACAGTCCTCATAAGAAAGCTCAGGCTTATCTTCCAAAGCATCTAAGATCATAATCTCCCGATCATCCAATGGATATTTGCTCGTTTCTCTTTCGAAATTCGGATTGAGCTGAACTTTGCTTTCGCTACTTAATCGTAAGCCGGAAGGCAAAGCTGCATGCATGACCTCCCCGATATGGCAGAAGTAATATTCAGCCATCCAAACCCAAAATCGAATTTGAAGCGGATTCACGCTAGGTGTATCATCCAACACTTCCAGAATTGGCTTAGCCTGATATGCCTGCGGAGGCTTATTGTGCACCTTCCCAATAATTCCCGTGAGGACTTTTTTCTTCCCAAACTGTACAATCACACGAGCGCCAAGATTAATCTCGGATTGCATGGAATACGGAATACTATAAGTGAACATCCGTGGAATCGGAACGGGCAGGATGATATCTGCGAAGTTATTTCCGCTTTCTGGTGGGTACAAATCTTGATCTCCAAACAGGCTTTCCAAGGATCAGGCTAAATAGGGGAGTTGTGAAATGGCTTCATCATACGTACCGACTGGTTTGCGGCAGGCATGATCAAAGCAAACATAAATTAAGGCATTTCCTTGAGGATCGGGAGTCTTATCGGAGAGAATTGCGGCATTTTCTGTCAAACTTTCTGAGTAAGCCAATATCATGTTAGGAGAATAGCTCTGCTGAAATTCCTTAGCCTTGTCCAATGCTCCGCTTCCGACAATTGCGATTTCCGCTGTTGGGACCAGTTTCTCCAAAAATAGATTTGCCCAGTTGCAAAGGAAGCTAGGCTCCTTTTGGATGAGTTCTTTCATTCCTCCGAGCATTTTGGAGGCGATTTCCGAGTATTTTTCTTCGTAAGTGAAAAGTGAAAGGCGATGGAGATTCCTTGCCATAACTGAATTGGAAGCAGGAATCACATTATCAAAAAGTTCTTTTTTATTGGCTATCAGCTTTTCTGCTTTGGGATTGTTGAAAAAGAAAAAGCCGTCGCTTTCATCGTAAAACTGAGCGATGCAAAAATCAGTGAGTGACCTTGCAAAATCCAACCATCGAGCATCTCCAGTTGCTTCAAAAGCCATCATGGACGCTCTGATCACAGCTGCATAATCTTCCAAAAACCCGGGAGTATATGCATTTCCATTTTTGTACGCTCGGTGAAGCACACCATCTATCAACAGTTTTTCTTGGAGAAATTCCAGATTTCCGATAGCTAATTCCAGCATGCTCTTTTCGCCGGTTGCATAATAGGATTGAATCAAGCCAGCGCTCATCAGACCATTCCAGCCGCTCAGAATTTTGTCATCTTTCCCGGGATAGATCCGTTTGTTTCGCACCTCGAGCAGTTGTGCTTTTACCTTTTTTAAGTTGGATTTGAACTCAGACAAGCTCATTCCAAACTCTTCCGCTAGTGTTGCTTCGTCTTCTGTTTGGAAAAGAATATTTACTCCTTCTTCCCAGTTTCCTCCCGGTTTTAGGTTGTACAGTTTACTAAACCATGGTAATTCTTCCGGAATCAATTTCTTCAATTCCTCATAGGTCCAGACATAGAATTTGCCTTCCACTCCCTCGGAATCTGCATCCTGAGCTGCATGAAAGCCACCTTCGCCATTTAGCATTTCTGCATCTAGCCATTGAATCGTTTCAGTGACTTTTTCTTTGAAGAAATTATCTTTGCTTACTTGATATGCTTTTGCATACAATTCCAAAAGTTGTCCATTATCATAAAGCATCTTTTCGAAGTGGGGAGCAAACCATTCTCCATCTACAGAATAGCGGGCAAATCCACCTCTCAACTGGTCATAGATTCCGCCCATTCCAATCTTTTTCAAGGTGAAAAAGACTTTTTCTAGCATTTGATCATTTTTACTTAGCACGGCATAGTCTAGAATGAAATGCCAGATTGCCGGCATAGGGAATTTCGGAACACGATTCATTCCCCCCCATTCTGAATCAAATTGAGCAATTATCTTGGTAGCAATCTCTGCGAGTTCATCGGGATCCAATTCCTGATTTCCGGCAGAAATTCCATATTTCTCGGTTTCTTTTCTATTGAGACTGGTACCAAATCCTTCGGCGCTTTCAGCCAATTGATCTTCATTTTTCTCAAATGCTTTGGCGATGTTTGATAACAAACCTTTCCATTGCTGATTTGGGAAGTAGGTACCGCCATAAAAAGGCTTCTGATTTGGCATCAAAAATACATTCAGAGGCCAACCGCCTTGCAATCCCATCGCCTGCACCGCATCCATATAGATATTGTCGATGTCTGGACGCTCTTCCCGGTCGATTTTGATGCAAACGAAATGTGCATTCATTACCTCCGCTGTAGCTTCATCCTCAAAACTTTCACGCTCCATCACATGACACCAATGACAGGCCGAATAGCCAATGGAAACTAAAATGGGTTTGTTCTCGCTTTTCGCTTTTTCCAAAGCTTCTGCTCCCCAAGGCATCCAGTCCACAGGATTGTGTGCGTGTTGGAGTAAGTAGGGGGATTGGCTTTCTGAAAGTTTATTGGTGTGTTTTGGCATGGTAAAGTTGGAACTTGTCACACTGAATAATGAAAATTTAAAATTTATAAAGGAGCGATGACGTTGTCCGCCTGAGCACTTGAGAGACGAGAGTCTCGAAATCGAAGGCTCTTTTAAATTCATGTAAAATTATTGTCCTCGACTCCGCTCGGACTGACACAATTTGCTGTGAAAACATAATCAGTCATTGGTATCCAGGGCGAATTGTTGTAAGGTTAAAAGTTGGAAAGTTGAAAAGAAGTGGATTCGATTTCTTTTGAAAAATCAAATTTCTCATTCAATCGTTCCAGCTTTTGGAGAAGATTTGTAAGAAACGTCAGATGTGCTTCAGTTTTAGGATTGAGTGGTCTGTGGGCTAGTTCTTGTTTCACTTTTTGAATTTGATTGACTTTTTCCTGCGTTTCCGAAGAGAAATGAGACTTACTCCACTTTTCCCAGATATAATCTTCGGCTTCTTCAGATGGGTGAATTAGGTCCTTTTTATAAAAACGATAATCACGTAATTCGTCCATCATCACCTCATAAGCTGGAAAATAAGAGACAAATGAAAAGCGATTTTCCAACTGCGAACTAAGTACCCGAAGTAAACTTTTACTAAGCTGATTTTCCGGAATCCCATCTTTAGTGTGACGGACTGGGCTTACTGTAAGGATGATTTTTAGATTGGGAAAAACTCTGGAGATATTCCCAAAAATGTGGCTAAAATGTAATTCCATTTCGTCCAGCGGCACGAGTTTTTTTCGAAACTGTTTTTGGGGAAGTTTATGGCAATTGGCCACTCTGCCAAATTCTTCTGTCTCGTAAATCCATGATGTACCCAAGGTCAGGATTAGATGAGTGCCGGATTCCAGGTATTGTTTGACAGTAGCAAGCTGATGAGCATATTTCTGTTTCAGTTCCTCCGGCGATTCAGCATATAAGTCAGAATGTGCTCCTAGATAGAAGAACAGTCCGTCACGCTCCAGAATCCCATTTTCTTCTAGCTTGTCCTGAAACATCGCATGGTCCAGTAGATCACCCAGAATCATAGGATGGAAGATCGTCCCAAAAGGATTCACGAGACAATCCATTTTAGCATCTATCATTTTTTGTCCTATCGTCTGCGCAAAGCAAGAACCCATACTTAGGGTTTTGCTCCGATGGGAGATGGGGAATTGTGATTCAGGAATTGTGAATTCAGTGGACCATTGCATACCCGAAATTAAGCATTGTGACTCGATTCCCTAACTGAAAGAAATATGCGTTTCCAATTAATTTTGGATACTTTCTAAATAATTTTCAGCAATTCTGTGATTTTTATCAAAGATCATAGACTAATGGAGTAAATGAAATCAAATGAGTAAAGAGGAACAGTTCGTCAATCTTATCCATGAAAATCAGGGACTGATCTACAAGATCGCTACGATTTATGCGAAGGAAAAAGCCGAACAGGATGATTTGTATCAAGAGATCGTGTACCAGACGTGGAAGTCTTTTGATCATTTCAAAAAAGCTTCGAAACCGAGTACTTGGCTCTATAGGGTAGGGATGAACACGGCTATTACTCATTTGAATAAGTCCAAAAAGCAATTGAATACCCTGCCTTTTGATCAGGTGACTATTCAGTTTTCTGAATCAATCGATTCAGAGAAAGAGGAGAAAATCCAATTGCTCTATGCTCAAATTAGAAAATTGAACTTGCTTGACCGTGGAATTATCTTTCTGTTTTTGGAAGAAAAAACCTACGAGGAAATTGCTGAGATATCCGGAATCTCTGTGAGTAATGTGGGGACAAGAATGTCTAGAATCAGGCAAAAATTAAAATCAGAAATGAATCCTAAATCTACTACAGATGGAACTCGATGAAATGAAATCCCTTTGGGCTGACCTCAGCCTGCAGGTGGAAAAACAAGATAAAATTCAAAAAGAACTTCTTATGGAAATCACCAAGCAAAAATTCAGAAGCAGGCTTAATAGTGTCAGGATTCCTGAAATCCTTGGGTCTATCGTATGTGCTGGCTATGCAATGTATTTTCTTTCCCGTTTTTCAGATTTTGAAATTTGGTACAATCAAGTTTTTGCGTTGGTGAATATATTCATCATGATCGCACTTCCTGTGGCTAGCTTGACAGCGATAAAAGGTATGAGAAGCGTTCGAATTGACTTAGAAGCTCCGGCAGTGATTTTGGAAAAGTTTAATAAAAGTAAGATCCGATTTTGGAAGGTTCAGCGCTACGGAATGATCTTGGGAGCTGTACTTTTATTCACCTTAATACCCCCACTTACAGAGCTGAATGGTTCAATTGAAAAGATTCAAAACCCTACATTTTGGATGATTTACATACCCTCAGGACTATTGTTTATATTCTTACTGACCCGATTTGTGTACAAAAAATATAAAGGAACAATTGAAGCTTCTGAAAAAATGTTACGTCAAATAGATTGATTGAATTAAAACAGAGGAGCTGTTTTGAGCAGCTCCTCTATCTTATTATTCGGATTCTTCTTTTTTCAATTCTTCCCAAAGTCGTTTCACTTGCAAATCGCCGTAGCCATAAATTGCATATTTTATGTGAAATGCTCTGAAAATTTTCCCAAAATCATCTGTTTCCAATTGAGCTGCAATTTCTTTCAATGCTTCTTTTGGTTTGCCAAGGTACTCTCCATGAGGAATGGAATCTTTCCATGCTTGTACAGCTGGAAGTAGAAAAGGTAGCTCAGGACTGACCTGCTTAGAAAGCGTAAGTGCTTCGGAAATGTCTGGTCTTTCATATAGCTCCCACATATGACTTAAAATGTGCTTTTCGTTTGCGGTTAGCAATTTGGCATCTCTAAATGCTTGCTCCAGTTGCAACTCGTTCATTCCTCCAAAACCTTCGATTAAATCAGTGGTAGGAGATATCAGGTATACCGAGCCCGTATGCTTTTCCATCAAATGCATCACAAACCATAAATTCACCTGACAAAAAAGATCATGCTCAAACCAGAGATAGACTTTTGTCTCATGTGAGGCAGTTAGGATTTTTTTAAACTCAGGGACTACTTTGGTGTAATAATTCTCATCAGAAGCAGTAGGGTAAGTTGTAGTGAGGTACTTATCCCGAATCACATAAAGCTCTTCGATAGAGTCAGCATCTACTGGACCATCCACTAGGCATTCCTTCGCGACTGCAATTTCGCCGGGGATGCTTGCTGGAAATGAAGATGCCAACGAATCACCATTTAAAACATGTAGCATATTAGTGTTGTGGGTTATTAGTTCGGACTAAATTTATGGAAGTTCGGATCATTTCCCTAAAAACACCTTCATCAACATCAGAGAATTTGTGGATATAGAGACATCCTTTTGATTTTTTATGTTTACCCAATTTCGCTAGAAAAGGTTACAGATCTGCCTCTCCTAACATAATGTAGATAGATAAAGATTGTTTCCTAGGGGAATAGCCTACGGGAGGTCAGTCTATTTCTTTGCCTGAATTGTATTTGAAGCTACCAAAACCAATGATACTTGATCCCCACATGACTGGTTCTTCACAAGTTTCCTCTTTAAAAAGTTGTAAAAGCTTCAGCCCATCAGCTTTTCGGAGAGGATGTTCTATTGCGTTAAGAAAGTCTTCAACTGATTCATCTGTTGCTCTGGTTTTTGGTCCTGACATAGTAGCTGAATTTACGGTTTTGTAGCTTTAGGTTAAAAATTAAGTCAATAAGTAGTCTTTTCCTGTGCAGATGGTAAATCTCCCTTTTATTTTTTCTGATTTATTCAATAAGTTGTAGTTTAAATGGTTTTTTCGCCTTTCATCTTAATCTAAATGTGCTCCTGAAAAGTTTGTGGTATTTTTCATTGACCAAAATATAATATAATGAAATTAAGAGCTTCAATAATCTTTGTGTTAGTTGTTCTACTCGGTTTTTTTGGGTTTGAAGTAACGGCACAAAATACTTATCAAACGCCTCCAAAATCCATTGCTGATTTAGTAAATGCACCAAGTACACCTTCTGTAAGGTTTAGTAAAAATGGTGACTGGATGCTTCTGATGGAGAGGTCGGACAATCCTAGTATTGAGCAGCTTTCTCAACCTGAATTGAAAATTGCAGGAATGAGAATTAATCCAGCTACATCAGGACCGAGCCGTCAGATAGGTATAGAGAATATCAAAATCAAAAAAACTCAAACAGGCGAAGAGATTCAGATTTCGGGATTGCCTGCTCAGCCTAATATGGGCGACTTTAGATTTTCGCATGACGAGAAGTATATGGTTTTTACTCAGACAGAGTCTGATGGAATTAGTCTTTGGATAGTTGATTTGAGCTCTAATTCAGCTAAAAAACTGACCGATAAAATAATTAATGATGTTTATGGGAATTCTGTGCTTTGGACTCCGGATAATAAACTGCTTGTGAAAGCTGTGAATCCAACTCGAGGTGCTATTCCAATAAGGCCAGCCGCTCCTGCAGGACCTATTATACAAGAAACTACTGGCGATGCAGCGCCTAGCAGAACGTATCAAGACCTGCTAGAGAATCCATACGATGAAACACTCTTTGCTTATTTCATGGACTCGCAATTGATGGAAGTAGATTTGGATGGAACCAAAAAGCCAGTAGGTTCAGCTGGGATGATTAAGTCAATAGATTTATCCCCTGACGGAAACTATATAATGGTGGAATTGATCAAAAAGCCATTTTCCTATTTAGTGCCAGCGAGTAGATTTCCATATGATGTAGAAATTTGGACAAAAGCTGGCGCGAAAGTTAAAGCATTGGCACAAATCCCCTTGGATGAAAATAGACCAACGGGCTTTGATGCGACAGTGACCGGGCCGAGAAGTATCAGTTGGAGGGCCGATAAGCCAGCAGTGCTCTATTGGGTAGAAGCACAGGATGGGGGCGATGCTCGTAACGACATGGAAGAGCGTGAAATTGTATACACATTGGCAGCTCCGTTTGCAGGAACAAAGCAAAAACTAGCTACTTCGGCGTATAGATTTGCTGGGATTGATTGGTCAGACGATTCGTTCGCCATCATGAGTGAGCGTTGGTCTAGAAGTAGAAAGGATATGCGATCAGTAATAAACCCTTCTAAACCTTCTCAGCCCAAGCAAGTAATTATCGAACGTTCTTCGGATGATTTGTACAATGATCCAGGTGATCCAGTAATGGTAGAAAATGAATTCGGAGAAAATGTGTTGCTGAGAAAAGGTGATTTAGTATATATGACTAGTCCAGGTGGTTCTTTTGAAGGAGATATGCCATACTTATCTACGTTCAATACAAAGACGAAGGAAGAGGATATTTTATGGAGGTCAAAGGCGCCTTTCTATGAGCGTGTGTCAAAAGTCTTAAATGATGATGCTTCGGAGTTTATTACGATCAAAGAAAGCACAGATATTCAGCCGAATTATTGGTTGGTAAATACTAAGAAAAGAATAGCGCCTCAGCAACTTACTAATTTTGATAATCCTTCTGAATCCATTAAGGGCATTCAAAAGCAATTGGTTACTTATAAGCGAAAGGATGGTTTGACACTTTCGGCGGTGATTTATACTCCTGAAGGTTTTGAAGCAGGTAAAGACGCACCTTTACCAGTTTTGATGTGGGCGTATCCTCGGGAATATAAGTCAAAAGAGGTGGCATCGCAGGTTAGAGGATCGCAGTATTCATTTACTCGTGTGAGTTCCGGGTCTCCTCTTTTCTGGGTTACGCGTGGATATGCGATTATGGATAGAACTGAAATGCCAATCGTTGGTGAAGGTGATAAAGAGCCTAATGATTACTTTATCGATCAGCTTGTTGCAAATGCTGAAGCCGCTATAGACGAAATAGTGAATCTAGGGATTGGCGATAGAGATAGAATCGCTGTTGGTGGTCACTCCTATGGTGCATTTATGACTGCAAATCTTCTTTCACATACTAACTTATTTGCAGCTGGAATTGCTAGGAGTGGCGCATATAATAGGACTTTGACCCCTTTTGGCTTCCAATATGAGCAAAGAACCTATTGGGAAGCTCCAGAGGTTTACTTCAATATGTCTCCATTCTCTTTTGCGCATAAAGTAGAAACTCCGATTTTACTTATTCATGGACAGGCAGATAATAACTCGGGTACCTTCCCAATTCAGTCAGAGCGTTATTACAATGCATTGAAAGGTCATGGAGCAACAGCAAGATTAGTTTTCTTACCAAATGAAAGCCATGGGTATTCTGCAAAAGAGTCTATTAACCATATGTTGTGGGAAATGGATACTTGGTTAGAAAAATATGTGAAGAATAAAAATGAGATAGAACGGACCAAATAATTACCCCTTCTATTGGTGAAAACCCTTCTTGAAATATGTTTTAGGAAGGGTTTTTTTAATTTATATCCATTGTCCAGCTGAATATGGTTTTATGTTTTATTCGTTGCACACGATTTTTTACGTTCATTTTTTATTTAAACGGCTTGCTCATTTTATGTATATCAGGTTATTTTTGCCCAATGATTCAAAACAATAATGAATTGTATCAAGTTTCCTGTTTAAAATACCAGGGAAAAAAATTCAAAATGTGTAAAAATTTGAAAAAACAGTTTTTATAGCATTTCGAGAAAAGAGTTGACTTTTACGATTTTCCCAAAATCATTTTTTCGCCTGTCAATATAAGAGTTCAGTTTCAGTCAAGTGATAATTTACAATTAAGCAGTCAACGAAGGCTGTGATTTATGTTAACCTTTAATTAAAATTTATGAAAAAAACTTTACTTAGTTTACTCCTGGGGTTGCTAGTAAGTGTTTCAGCTTTTGCTCAAAGCAGAACTGTAACAGGAAAACTAGTATCAGCCCAAGATCCAGAAGGACTCATAGGAGTCAGTGTTTTGGTAAAGGGTACTACCATTGGTGCAGTATCTGATCTTGATGGTACTTATTCCATAGATGTACCAGCAGGGGGAACCACTTTGGTGTTTAGTTACATTGGCTTTCGTTCCCATGAAGAAATAATAGGGAATAGATCTGTCGTGAATGTGACTATGGAGACAGATTTACAGAATCTAGATGAAGTGATCATTGTTGCTTATGGTACAGCAGATAAAGGCAACTTTACCGGATCGGCTGTTTCTTTGAAAGGTGATCAGATAGCTAATCGTCCTATTAACAACGTTGCTAATGCAATAGAGGGGCAGTCTCCGGGTGTCATTACTACTTCGGCATCAGGTCAGCCAGGATCAACCCCTGATATTAGAATTAGAGGCGTCGGATCAGTAAACGCATCCAGTTCTCCACTATATGTAGTAGATGGTGTTCCTTATGATGCAGCTATTTCAAACTTGAATCCTGAGGATATTGAAGATATGACTATCCTTAAAGATGCATCTTCTACTGCATTGTATGGTTCAAGAGCCGCAAATGGTGTGATTATGATCACTACTAAAAGAGGTAAAAAGAACAAGCCCAACTTTACTTTCAGAGTACAGCAAGGTACAGCAAGCAGAGCACTTCCTGAATATGATCGAGTTAATGCTGATCAGTATTATCCTTTAGTTTGGGAATCATTGAGAAACAGTCAGCTAACTGGCGGAAAAGATCTTGCAATTGCAAACACCTATGCATCGGAAAACCTGATTGGTGTATTGGGGTACAATGTGTATAATGTTCCAGACAATCAGATTGTAGGTACAGATGGTACGTTGAATTCTTCCGCAGTTAACAATTTCCAAAGCTTAGATTGGTTTGATGATATTGTGGAAAAAGGAGGTAGGTCTGAATACAATATGACCTATAGTGGTGGATCAGGTAAAACTGATTATTTCGCTTCTGTTGGTTATTTGGATGAGAAAGGATTTATCATCAATTCAGATTTCCAAAGATTTACTGGTCGTCTGAATATTAATACACAGGCTACAGATTGGTTCAAAACAGGCGTGAATCTTTCGGCTACAATGAGTGAAGGCAACAATGCTAGAACTGGTGGAAGCACGAATTATGTGAACCCAATGTTCTTCGCAAGAAATATGGGTCCTATTTATCCTGTATATGCACAAACACCTCAGACAGGTGGTTATATTTTGGATGAATTTGGAGGAAGAGTTTTTGATACAGGTGATTTAATTGGAATGGGCCTTCCAAGAAGAGGAACTGGTGGATCTCCAGGACGCCATGCGTATCAGGAAGCCTTGCTAAACGTTGATAAATTTGACAGAGACGTGATGTCAGCTCGTGCTTTTGCTGAAGTTACTTTCCTAAAGAACTTTGCTTTGAGAACGAACATTGCCACTGATGTAACTTCTAACCTAGATATAGGTTATGACAACCCAATCGTAGGTGATGGAGCTCCAGCTGGACGTACCAATCGTGCCAACTCTAGAATAAATTCATATACTTTCAACCAGTTGTTGACTTATACGAATACATTCAAAGAGAAGCATTTCGTGGAGGTTTTGGTAGGTCATGAGAACTACGACTACAAATTAAACTTTCAGTCACTTGCTAAGCAGGATCAAATCTTGGCGGGTAATATCGAGCCAGGCAACTTTGTGACTATTAGCTCTGCAAATGGTAGAATAGATAGAGATAGAATTGAATCTGTTTTCTCAAGAGTGAATTACGTGTTTGACGATAAATATTCAATCTCTGGATCATACAGAGCGGATGGTTCATCAAGATTCTATCAAGATGTAAGATGGGGTACTTTCTTTTCTGCTGGTGCTGCTTGGAATATTGATAAGGAATCTTTCTTTGATGTTGAGTTCTTTGATATGTTGAAGTTGAGAGCTTCCTACGGAGAGGTAGGTAATAATAATTTGCAGCAAAATGGTAATACGTTGTATTATCCATGGCAGGCACTTTATGACTTAGGTTATAATAACGCTTCTGAACCAGGTATTTTGCAGGCAAGTCTTGCCTCAGAGGACCTTGAGTGGGAGTCCAATAATACATACGATATAGGATTGGATTTTGCGTTTGGTCGCAGGTTTTCTGGTACTTTGGAATACTATAATAGAGAATCTCAAAACCTACTCTTTGATGTTCCTTTATCATTGACTACTGGTCTTTCAAGTAAGTCTCAAAATATTGGTACTCTTTCTAACACGGGTATTGAATTCAGCATCCAAGGAGATATTATTAGAAATAATGATTTCAAATGGACTGCAAGCCTAAACGTGTCGACTTTCAAAAATGAATTCAAAAAACTTCCTTTTGAAGAGCAGATCACCGGAACCAAGAAGCTAATGGTAGGTAAATCAATCTATGACTACTGGTTGAGAGAATGGATGGGAGTAGATTCTGCAACAGGAGAAGGCCTTTACAGAGCTGAGGAATATGCGGAAAATGATGCTACTACCAGAATTGTAGGTCAGGATACTGTGACTACTCGTCAGAATAATGCTAAATATCACTACGCTGGAACTTCAATTCCTGATTTCTTCGGTGGAGTAACTAATACGTTCACTTATAAAGGCTTCTCTTTAAATGTATTGGTGTCTTATTCTGTAGGTGGTAAAATCTATGATGGAGTTTATGCAAATTTGATGAGTGCTGATCCTAATGGAAATGCGCTATCTACGGATGTACTAAATAGATGGCAAAATCCTGGTGATATCACAGATGTTCCAAAAATGGATGTTACTGGTGCTGCACAAACAAATGCTGCATCTGATAGATGGTTAATTGATGGTTCATACCTCAACTTAAGATCAGTAAATCTGAGCTATACCTTGCCTAAGTCTTTATTGCAGAGAATTAGCGTAGCGGGTGCTAGTATATATGTAGCAGGAGAAAATCTAGGATGGATGTCTAAAAGACAAGGAATGTATGTGTCAGGTAATTTTGCCGGTACTACATCCAATACCTACACTCCAGCAAGAACCTTTACGGTTGGTCTTAATGTCAACCTATAATCTGATATACTTATGAAGAAGATATTTAAATCAATAGTTGTAGTCGCGCTTTTAATGAATTTTAGCTGCGCAGATGATTATTTGGATACTATTCCAACGGATGCAGTATCTGCATCAGCTGTGTTTACCTCTACTCAAAATGCCATGGCGGCTTTGAATGGTATTCATAGAATGTTGCTTTTGAGGTTCGATAGCCAAGGACAAGCTGCGGAAGGTGCAGTGATGATCATGCGAGAAGTATTAGCGGATGATGTGGTAATGACTACTCAAGGCAACGGCTGGTATGTGTCAATTTGTAGATGGCAAAACCTCAATTTAGAGACTAGTGGCGATTCTCGCTTTGTATGGAGATATTATTACAAGATTATTGGTAATGCCAATATGATTTTGCAAGGTATCGATGAGGCAGTAGGTCCTCAGTCTGAGAAGGATGAAATCACTGGTCAAGCATTAGCTTACAGAGCTTGGGCACATTTCAACTTGGTTCAACTGTATGCACAGCGCTATGATGCTGCTGGTAGCAATAGCCAATTGGGAGTTCCAATAGTAACAGAGCCAATCACAGAAGGTGGTGCAAGAAATACGGTAGAGGAAGTGTATACTCAAATCAATGCGGATCTTGATGCTGCTATTGACTTACTTGACGAAAGTAGAAATGCTAAATCTCACTTGAATATAAATGTGGTGAAGGGTATCAAAGCTAGAGTTGCTGCTACTCAGGGCAATTATGGACTTGCTGCTACACTTGCAAATGATGCAAGAGAAGGCTATTCACTTATGTCTAAGAGTGCCCTTTACGAAGGCTTCAATAATACTTCTAATGTGGAGTGGATCTGGGGTAGTCGACAAGTAGATGATCAGCAAACTTATTTTGCTTCGTTCTTTGCTTACATGTCTCTGAATTTTAGCTCGACTAACATTAGAAACAATCCTAAAGCAATTAACAGTACGCTTTATGATATGATTCCTGACACAGATGCTAGAAAAGGTCTTTGGGATCCAAATGCTTCTAAGCCTGCTTTAAGAGATCCTTTCATTGATGAGATGACACTTACCAGTTTCTCTAAGAGAGACTACATGAACCGTAAGTTCATTGCTCAGGGTAATGCTTCTTCCGTAGGTGATGTGCCTTACATGAGAGCTGCAGAAATGATTTTGCTTGAAGCGGAATCTTTAGCTAGATCAGGTAGTGACACTCAAGCAGCAGGAGTTCTTTTTGAACTTGTTTCTGCTAGAGACGATGCCTATACTTTGTCCACAAATACAGGCCAAGCATTGATCGATGAGATTATGATTCAGAGAAGAATAGAGCTTTGGGGCGAAGGTTTCAGGTTCTATGATTTGAAGCGTTTGAACTTACCTTTGGATAGAACTGGTGCTAACCATGTGGAATCTGTAATAAACGGTAAATTCACTGAGCCTGCAGGTACTAATAACTGGCAGTGGTCAATTCCTATTGATGAGTTGAACGCAAATGATAATATGGTTCAAAATCCTTCTTAATTTGTAATCTTAATTTGGTTTATATCCGAAAGCCCGAGGAAATTTCTTCGGGCTTTTTTTGATTTATAGATGTCCTAGACTTCGTAAAATTCAATTGGTAACTCATCTGGATCGGCGATAAATGTGAAGCGCTTTCCTGTAAATTCATCTATTCTGATAGGTTCTATGATAACTTGATGCTCTTTTAGATGTTCAACGCATTCATCTAAATTTTTCACAGCGAAAGCCAAATGCCTGAGACCAGCTGCTTCCGGTCTGGAAACTCGCTCTGGCGGAGAAGGAAATGAGAATAACTCAATAACGTAATTTCCATTAAGGCAAAGGTCCAGTTTGTATGAGTCTCTTTCCTTACGATATACTTCTCTTACGATTTCAAGACCTAGAATTTCAGTATAGAAATTTTTTGAACGGGTATAATCAGAGCATATAATTGCAATGTGATGGATGTGTTTTAATTGTAGCATTAATTATTGACTAATCCATGAGGTGCTTTTTCAAGAAATCTGCAGTCGCCTGATCTACTCTGATCATATTTGACCACTTCATCCAGTGATGTGTGTCACCGGGAATTAGAATGGATTCATAAGGCTTTCCTAGCTCTTCAAATCTTCGGATCAAATCAGCAGTTTGACTCACGCTTACATTGCGGTCATCGTCTGCATGTATAAATAGAACTGGTGAAGTCCATGTGTCCAAATCGGCCATTGGTGAAGATTCCCAGGCTATTTTCTTTGCTTTGTCTAAATCAGCTGCCATTTCATACGTTTCTGGAAGATCATACCTTCCATCCAAATCATGTACACCGTGAATATCCACACCGACTTTGAATAAGTCTGAATCTCGAGCTAAAGCCAAGGCAGTCAAATAACCGCCATAGCTCCCTCCATAAATTCCGATTTTATCTCTATCGACTTGAGGCAAGTCAGCAAGGAATTCACCTCCAGCTTTGATGTCCTGATACTCTACTGCGCCTTGATAATAGCCATAGGAAGGACGATGAAACTCGTAACCATAGCCAATCCCCAGCCGGTAATTCACAGATAAAACCACAAAACCCAGTTCAGCCAAATACTGATTGACAGAATAAGTATTGGAGTAATAATCCATATAGGACCAACCCAACAACATCTGACGCTGAGGTCCACCATGAGCGAAAATAATTCCTGGCTTTTTGGCGGGACCACCTTCTTTCTCAAATAATTGCCCATAAACTGTAGTGCCATCTGGGGCAATGAATTTCACTTGTTTTGGAACAACTAGCGAAGATTGAGGGAAATCATTTGGTATAACAGACTCTTGTAAAAGCTTAGTTTTATTACCGTCATTCACTGCGATCAGATGCGAGCGCTTCGCAGTTGCACTGAAATAAGCTTTCTTGCCTTCATTGCCGACCCAGACTGGATAGGCTTCTATGCCATTTCCAGTAGTTTCCCAAGCTAATTTTTTGTCGGCTATATCAATGGTTCCAATATGTCTTCGATCCAGGTCTTGAGGTTCTGATCCGGTATTTCCGGAGAAAACCAGTTTTGACTTGTCAGGACTGATTTTAATCTGTTCGACCATGTAATTACCTGGGGTCAGGAGAGTTGTTTTTCCTGTAGCTACCTCCAGAGAGTATAAATGTTGCCAGCCGTCTTCATAAGATTGGAAAATTAAATTCCCATCAGAACTGAATGTGAAAAAAGGATAGGAGTATGAACCTCTAAGAGTTTCAGGTGCTTTCCAAAGTTTTTTCGTTTCTCCTGAAGCTATATCTGCAATCCATATTTCCCAAGGGGTGTGCCTTGGTTCCAACAGATCAAATACAGCTCCTTTTCCTCCCTGAAGTCTGATAAACGCCAATTTGTCTCCACCTGGAGACCATTGAGGAAGTACGTCGCTATGAAATGAAGGGGAAATCCATTGTATGGGAGTGGCCTCATTCTGATAGATTCCAACCAAGGAATGCGAACCTCTGTTTGATACAAAAGTCAATCTGTTTCCATCTGGAGAATACTGTGCGTAATTGACGTTTCCTTTTACTTCAAAAAGTTGTGTCGGCTTAGTCGAGGATTCTAAATCCACAGTCCAGATTTGTCCACCTTTTAGGTAACCTAATTGATGAGGTGCTCCAACAAATGGATCATCAGCTTCAGTGATAGCTTCAACCTTGCCATCTTCTAGATTGATTTTCCAGATTTCTACTTTCGGGAGTTTTGGAAGATTCTGTGCATTGACGGTCGAGGAAGCATTACCTCCTCCATGGTCTCCACCACGAACGAAGACTAGCCAATTCCCATCTGGTGTGAACTGTAAGCTGCTAATTTCTTGTCCATCATCTTCATTAAAATCTGTCAGTTTCTTCGGCTCAAAAGCTGGACCCACAGCCCAGTATATATTCCGTTTTCCTTGTTCATTCATCGCCCAGGCTATTTTCTCCCCTGAAGGCGAGGAGGTCAGTTCAGAAGGGAAACTGAACTTTCCCACTTGCTCCATAGTGAAGGATTGGGCAAGAATTAGCTGTGATAAGAATGAAATGAATAGAGTTAATATGAGTGTCTTTTTCATGTGTCTATAATAGATTTATGGGTCCTCCCGCTAGCTAAAGTGAGGGTTCTTTAATGCCCGATTTCAGGAATTAATACTTGTCGTGAATGTAATAAAGCACTTTTGTCAATTCTTTTTTTAACTCAGTTCCTGAAATAGGATAGTTATTCATTAAGCATGAAAAATGTAGGATTTTACCACTTTTGGTAATTAAGTAGCCACTAAGCGCATTACTCATGGATAGTGTCCCAGTTTTGGCGTAGATATAAGGAGGCTGACCATCATCTGCTGGGTACCAATTTCGAATAGTACCCGATTCGCCACCGGCGGGGAAATAAGCTTTGATCTTTTCGAAAGGCACTTCTGCTCTGATTTTGCCTAGAAGTGCGATGATGCTTCTGGGTGTAAACATGTTTTTAGCAGAAAGTCCTGATCCATCTACCCAAAGTGGTTCATCGGGTAAGTCTGCTAATAAATTCTCCTTAGAATAAGCTATTGCGTCTGAAATACTCAAGGTGTTGTTTAATTGATCCGAAACTAATGCCATGAGCTGCTCAGCTAAAAAATTATCAGAGATTTTCATCATCTGAGCATAAATGCTATCTGCTGGAGTAGTTAAGAGTTTGGTAGGTTTCTCTGTCAGGTAATTCCCACCCTTGATTAAAGTGACTTTCTTGCCTGTTTCCTCTGTAAGGAATTGTGCAGCATATTCAGGTGAAGTCACAAAAGGAATATCTGTTTCAAAGGGATCTACTTTGTTGTCATCCTCAAATTGATAGCTAAAAAGGTTGCTATACCGGTCTCTTCTAAATCTATATCCTTTCCAGTCATCTGTTTTTTCAGCAGCAAGAAAATTGGTAAAACGTTTCGGGTTGATTGTGAATCTATTTTGGCCTTCCTCTAATTTGAACCTGACTACGTTGCCAAAAATTGGTAGAGCTGAGCGCTCAGTTGCATAATAATAGTTGTACCAATCCCAAGACCATCCAGGACCGAAAGCATCTATCTGGCTGAAATTATCCAGGAGGAACAATCTCTTGTCTGATTTCTTCAAGAACTCCAGTGCCACGTCATTTTTAAGATCAGGATGTAATAGTCCTGGATCGCCTGTTCCCCAAAAAATCAACGAATCGCCACGTTCTAAATAATTTAATCCATTGACCAAACTATCGCCTAAAATAGAATAGGAGGTGTAAAATGTGAATAGTTTAGTGTTTGATGCGGGGATGAAATATTTGTCTGAATTGATATCAACCAGCACCTTGTCCTTAACTGGATCAACTAGCATAAATCCTAAATGACCTTTTTCGAAGACATCAGATTTAGTGAGGGATTTGTTGATACGCTGAACGGTACATGAGCTCAGAATAATCAATGCGCAGAGAAATAGGTTTTTCATTTGGAGTGCTTTGTGGTCTTAAGTTAAAATAAAAAAGTCTCCTATCGTAGGATAGGAGACTTAGTAAAAGAGTCAAGGTATTATTGGTCCCACCAGATTCTGTCAAGAAGTGTTACAGAAGGGACATTTGATCCATTTCTACTTACTTCACTGTCAGGATAAGCCAATCTTCTGATATAATCGTTACCCAAATTTGGATTTAAGTTTTCAGGAAGAGTCATGTCCTTATAGGCATAATCAAATCTTCTAGCATCATTCCATGTTTCAGGGTGTAGGAACATAGCTACATATTTTTCCTTGAAAATGTCAGCCATAGTCAAAGCATTAGCTCCCATACTAACACTGGCATTGGCTAGGTAGGTTTCTTTTTCACCTTCAGGAACACTTAGCATATCCATATGAGCATTAATTCCAGCTAGGTAAGCAGCATATGCCGTAGCTTTATTTGTTTCAAAAGCAGCTTCTGCTTCAATGAATTTTAATTCAGCGAATGTTGCTATCAAAAGAGGTGCTTGTCTAGAAGTATAATACTGTCCTTCCACCAAAGTAGAACGAGCACCTTGCTCAGGAGCATTGCCACGACCAGCACCATTTACAGTACCTAAGAATTCTCCATCATCTGTTGTTCCTACCATAAGCTTCAATCTAGGATCAACAGTAGGATAAGAAGTACCATCCAACGCTTGAATAAACTGCTCAGAAATCCAGCCAGTTAATAGCAAGTTTGCATTGTTGATTGCGTCTTGAGCCCATGGGTTAAAACGTTGCTCAAAGAATGTAACTGATGCATTTTCATCATTTGAAGTGAATCCATTTGCTGCAGCAGCAAGAACTTCTGATGCACTGTAGCCAGATGATCCTTTCATATGGATCATGTAACGGGCTTTTAAAGTATAGGCAAACTTCAACCATAAGTCGATATCTCCTTGATAAATGAAATCATCATTTCCGATAGAAGAACTTGACTCTTGATTCAAATTAGCTATTCCTTGATCTAGGAGACTGATGACATTACCATAAAGTGCCTGGTCATCGTCATAGGAAGGTGTAACCGTACTGAAATTAAAACTTTCCGAAAATGGTACATCTCCAAATAGATCAACTGTCATTCCAAGGTTCATAGCCATTAATACCTGACCAGCTCCTAGGTATTGAAATGCGCCTTCAGCTTCAGCTTTTTCATTCATAGTGTACAAATCAGTCATTACATTGTAAAGACTGAACCACATACTGCTGAAATTAAGTGGCTCCATGGTATCTGACCCACTTGCAGGGTTTGGTGAAGCCAAGTATTGCACGTAATTGCTAACGGCGCTACCTTCTCTATATACATTTAAGCTAGTCTCATAAGTAATGTTGGTCATTAGACCTGAGATAGGAGCGTCTTGCGGGTTGTTTGGGTTCTCATTGACATCCAAATATGAATCACAAGCCGAAGCTGTTAGAATCAAGGATGTTCCCAAAACTGCTTTTATTTTATTTTTGAATTTCATGTTTCTGTTGGTTTAGAGGTTATAGACCTAAATTCAAAGTGACGAAATAGCTCTGTACACCTGGGAAACCTAGCCCAGTGAATCCAACTGCATTTCCTCCTGCACCTGCCGAGAATGACTCTGGATCAAAACCATCCCAAGGTGTGGAAAGGATAATGTTATTTGCGGCTAATGATATTCTAGCAGATCTAAATGGAGTTCTATCCAATAGTTGTGGCTGTAGACTGTAGGCTAAAGTGACGTTTCTTAGCTTGATGAAACTTGCATCATTCACGAAGTTTTCAGAAACACCTCGGTAATAGTTTCTCCAGTAACCAGCTCCATAATTTACTCCGTCAGGTCCAACTCCTTGGCCTAGCCAAACTTCTTTAGTGTTTTGAGATCCATCAGCGAGTACTCCAGGGAATACCACTGTATCATTTCTTCTGTTAGCATCTTCCTGCTTACCAAATGCAGAGAGGAAGTTTCCAAATTGATCATATTGATCTAATCCTGCTCTGAAGTCGACTAGGAAAGAAAGTTCAAGACCTTTGTATGTGAATTGATTTCTCAAACCTCCAAAGAATTTTGGAATAGCATTACCCAGGATGATCTGGTTACCCGTTCTTACCGGGAAGCCATTCGCACCAATTTGTTGTGTCAATCCTCGATCCAATTCAGTTGCTCCCTCTGCCATATTAGGTCTTATATAATAGCTACCTGAAATGTTTCCGTAAGCTTCTCCTTCTCTTAAGATCATTGTTGTAGTAGCCCCAGCATATCCAAATTGGCTACCCACTACAATTTGGTCAATTCCTTCCCGGATTGCTTTCACTTCATTTTTGTTAGTTGTGAGGTTTGCAGTTACATCCCAACGGAAATCTCCAGTTTCAATTGGAGAACCTCCTAATACGATTTCAAATCCTTTATTTTCGATTTCACCGGCGTTTGTGATGTAAGAAGAGAAACCGGTCGCATCTGAAATTGGAACTGGGATGATTTGATCTGCTGCATTTGACTTGTAGTAAGTCACATCCAAATTCAATCTATTATTAAAGAAGGCTAATTGAGTACCAAATTCCACGGAAGTTGTTTGCTCAGGCTTCAAATTTGGATCGCCAAAAGTAGAGTTCTTCGAGAAACCTACTTGCCCATTCAGTGGGAAAATAGAAGGAGAAACGAAGGTTGATCCCAAGATATGTGGGTTGGTATCCTTACCTACCTGAGCCCAAGATGCTCTTAACTTACCGAACGTAAACCAAGATGGTAAATCTAAATTCTCGCTAAATACATAACCTAGATTTACGGAAGGATAGAAGAATGAATTATTATCTTTTGGCAGAGTAGAGGAGATGTCATTTCTTCCAGTAACGTTTAAGAAAAGGAAGTTTTTATAATCAACCATCAAGTCCCCGTAAAAACCAACCAATCTTCTGATACTTTTACCTTGGCTTGCAAATATTTGAGTGGTGTTGCTAAGGTTATAGAATCCAGGGATAACAAAGTTGGATCCTGATGCAGATACTCTATCATATCTTCTTTGGAACACATCATTACCTAATCTCAATTGTGTATTCCAGTCACTATTCCACTGCTTTTTCAAGGTAATGTAGAAATTGGAATTGAGGTCTTTGCTGTTGATTCTGGTTTCTTCCATGTTACCAGTAGAGCTCAGTGCAAGTTCCCCATCGATTCCCATTGGGCCAGGGGTGATTTCTGTTCGGCTATCACTGTAAAAATCTGTTCCCAATCGGTAAGAGAGCATTAACCAATCTGTTGGGCTGTAATTCAGATTAATATTTCCTATTAATCTATTTACATCATCTTCATAAGTTGCAAAACGCGCATCATAAATTGGATTTGTATTTCCATAAGTCTTCATGGTGCCGTCTTCATTGATGTAATCTCTCACATCTGTAGTTTCAGACCAGTACATCATTCTTTCCAAGAATCTGTCATGTGGAACTCTATTCCCTCCTGAATTGGAGTAATTGATGGATCCTGAAAAGTTAAATTTCTCGCTTGCTTTTACAGTTCCTGAAAGCTTAGCAGTCGTTCTTCCCCAAGATGAGAAAGGGATGATTCCCTCTTGGTCTAACTGGCCAAAAGAACCATAAAATGTTGCATTTTCATTACCTCCTGCGATGCTGACAGTGTTATCAATTGTTTTTCCTGTGTTGAAAGCATTGGTCCAATTGTCCTGATATACATAGCTCGGATCATTTTCATCAGCGATATTAGCTCCCCAAGATGGCCAGAAACTTGAATCATCTCTTGAACCACTAAAGCCTTGTCCATATTGATCTTGAAGTGCTGGTTTTTTGACCAACTTATCCATTCCAAATGAACTGGAGACATTAATCTGAATTTGTCCAGCCTTCCCTTTTTTGGTAGTAACAATTACAGCTCCATTTGCAGCACGCACACCATACAGAGCAGTTGCTGCTGCACCTTTCAGCACAGACATGGTCTCAATATCATTCGGGTTGATATCTGCAATTCTATTGGTCATACCTCTTGGAGTACCTGAAGATTCTACTGTAGAATTATCTACTGGGACACCATCTACAACGAATAGCGGTTGATTATCTGCACTTGGATCCAATGAGTTGATGCCACGAATAATAATTCTTGCTGATTGGCCAGGAGCTCCACCTGAGTTGGTTACCTGTACCCCTGCAACTTGGCCTTGAAGGGCATTTACAATATTCGGTTGTTTTGAAGTGGTGATAGCTTCAGAATCGATGCTTTGAGCTGAATAACCCAGTGATTTTTTCTCTTGGGAAATACCAAAGGCTGTCACAATAAATTCGTCAAGGTCAGAAGCAGCTGTAGCTAGAACTACATCCAATGTAGTGGCTGAGCCAACGGTAAGACTTTTTGAATCAAACCCTATAAAAGAGAAAACCAATACAGCATCTGAATTTGGAACTTCGATGCTATAAAAGCCATCGATGTCCGATACAGTGCCGGTGTTGGTACCTTGGATCATAATACTTGCTCCAGGAAGAGGTCCCCCATCTTCCTGAGCTGTTACTTTTCCTTTTACCGTTTGCAGGGCATAGAGAGGGATACTCACCAGAAAACCAAATAGAAAAAGCAATGTCATTGCGTAGTTTTTCTTCATTTGTTTTTTGTTTATAGATTAAAATTGGTTTTGTTCTTGCAGTTCCTTGCATTCTTTTAATGATGTAAATGGCAAGAAAAAATTTGTGAAATGGCCTAATTCCCTATATATAATTGAATTATAGAGTTTTATGACTTTTATTCCAGTTTGTATTTGTTTTAACCTCTTTTATAACAATGTGTTGAAATTGAGCGGTTGTTTGAGCTTTTTAATACCATCAATGCATAAATTACAGATAATAGATTAATTATTTTAATTTTTTAGAAGTGATTTTTATCAAATTGGTAAATATTTTCTTGAATTAAAACAACATTTGCTCTTGCTTGTTTATGCCGTATTATATTTTGAATACATGCAATATTATGCTAACTATCTAAAAATTAGGCATAAAAAAAGACTGCCTTAGTTCAGGCAGTCTTTCTGTTAGCTTTAAGTGTATATTAATTAATCCACCTTCTTTATTTCAGTAATAGTCTCAGTCACCACTTTTTTTCCGTCCTCGTATTTGATTTCTTTTTTGATCTCCACTTTTTCTGACATCGCTCCAGTGTGCGGACGCTGACTGATATGTGGTGCTATAATCAAAGCTACGATAGACATCAATTTGATTAGGATATTCATAGAAGGGCCTGAAGTATCTTTAAAAGGATCACCTACCGTATCACCAGTCACAGAAGCTTTGTGTGGCTCGGACTTCTTATAATGCATCTCGCCGTCGATCTCCACACCTTTTTCAAAAGATTTCTTAGCATTATCCCAAGCGCCTCCGGCATTTGACTGGAACATGCCCATCAATACTCCTGATACCGTTACACCTGCTAGTAATCCACCTAGCATTTCAGCAGAAGATACTTGCTCAAAGACACCTTGGAAACCAAAACCTATCAAAAGAGGAGTGATCAAAGCGATAGCTCCAGGAAGAAGCATCTCGCGAAGAGAAGCTTTGGTAGAGATCTCCACACACTTATCGTACTCAGGCTTGGCTTTGTATTCCATGATACCTGGTATTTCTCTGAACTGCCGTCTTACTTCATTCACCATGTCCATTGCCGCTCTACCTACAGCCGCAATAGCCAGTGATGAGAATATATAAGGAATCATACCGCCAACAAATAAAGCTGCCAATACTGGAGCTTTGAAAATATCAATCGCATCAATTCCAGCTACACCTACAAATGCTGCGAACAGAGCTAAAGAAGTCAATGCTGCTGAAGCAATAGCGAATCCCTTACCAGAAGCGGCAGTTGTGTTTCCTACTGCATCCAAAATATCAGTACGATCTCTAACTTCTTTAGGAAGTTGGCTCATCTCTGCGATACCACCTGCATTATCTGCGATAGGGCCGAAAGCATCGATGGCAAGTTGCATGGCTGTAGTCGCCATCATACCTGCTGCTGCTATTGCTACACCATAAAGTCCTGCAAATGCATAGGATCCCATGATACCACCTGCCAAAACAAGGATAGGAAGTACTGTAGATTCCATTCCAACGGCTAAGCCAGCTATGATGTTAGTTGCGTGACCAGTTGCTGACTGCTTGATGATTGATTGCACAGGACGTTTGCCCATAGCTGTATAATATTCTGTGATGATACTCATCAGCGTTCCTACTACCAGTCCAAGAATGATGGCATAGAACACATCCATATTGGTGAAATCATAACCACGGATAGACAAGGTCTCTGGCATCATGTATTTTACTACAAAAAATGAGGCAATTCCTGTAAATACAATGGAAGACCAATTACCCATATTCAAGGCGTGCTGTACGTCGCCTTTATCATCTTTAATGGTCACGAAGAACATTCCCATGATAGAGAATACGATTCCCAAGCCAGCCAATACCATTGGAAGTAGGATAGGGGCGATTCCTCCAAAATTATCTAAGGACTCAATCTCACGTCCCAAAACCATGGTTGCAAGTATGGTAGCTACATAGGAACCAAATAAATCAGCGCCCATACCAGCTACGTCACCTACGTTGTCACCCACGTTATCTGCTATAGTTGCAGGGTTTCTGACATCATCTTCTGGGATTCCAGCTTCTACTTTTCCTACTAAATCAGCTCCTACATCGGCAGCTTTGGTATAAATACCGCCACCCACACGAGCAAAAAGAGCTATAGATTCAGCACCTAAAGAGAAACCAGCAAGCACCTCAAGTGCTTTTTCCATTTCTACACCATTCACTCCAGCACCTACACTCTGCACATATAGGTGATAGAAAAGAATAAAGAGTGAGCCTAATCCCAAAACAGCCAAGCCAGCTACTCCCAGTCCCATCACAGATCCACCTGTGAATGACACTTTAAGTGCATGCTTTAAACTAGTTCGGGCTGCTTGCGTAGTTCGTACGTTCGCTTTGGTAGCGATATTCATTCCTATATATCCTGCAAAAGCTGAAAGTACAGCTCCTATAAGAAAGGAGATCGCGATAACTGGACTGGATGTCTCTACTGACATTCCGGACCATACCAAAAGTATAACGGCAATAACTGCAAAATAAGAAAGTACTTTCCACTCGGCTTTCAGGAATGCCATAGCGCCGTCGGCTATGTAGCCGGCAAGTTCCATCATGTTTTTGTCACCTGTTTCCTGCTTGGTAACCCAGGCAGATTTAATGGCCATCACGATCAGGCCCACCAGTCCCAACGCGGGGACTACATAAATCAAAGCTTGTTCCATAAAGTATGTCGTACTGTTAATTTTGAAATTGTTAATTGAGCAAATATATAACTTCTCATTTACCGACCAATTGCAGATTATTATTGTTTAAATCGCTGTTTTTGAAGAATTTATTGATGATTGTGTAATGAAATCATTATTTGGTGTCAGTCACTTGCTAGAATGTCTAGAATTTATTGAAATATGGCAAAAGGAGTAATTGTCCGAATTGTATAAATATTTAAAGTTTTTGGTTGTGGTAATGAGACTATAAAGCAATTTTACTAAATAGACTTTCGGTGGTTTCTCCTCTGTTTTATTTGGGAAATATTTTAAATAACTAAAATTCAATTGTTTAAGGAGGTAGAAGTCAATATAAATAGTAAATTAGTTTCTTTATAATTTTTAAAAATCGTTCCAAAGCCTGTGGATTTACAACTCAAGAATTTTGAATGCACTATTAGAAAATTGTTTGCAGAGCGACTGAGTCCTAAAGTTTGCTACCATAATTTAGATCATACTTTATCTATTGTGGCCAAAGTGAATGAAATCGGACTGTACTATCAAATGGGTAAAATTGAATTAGAGGATTTGTTTCTTGCCGGCTGGTTGCACGACGTAGGTTATTGGGGTGGAGTTGCGCTGGATCATGAGAAAAGGGGAGCTGATTTTGCTAGAGATTTTTTGCCTAAGTTTAAGATATCAGAAAATAGAATAGAAGCCATTTGCGAAGCTATACTCGCTACGAAAGTCCCACAACAACCTAAGAGTCTCATGGATTCTATAATTTGCGACGCGGATCTTTATCATCTAAGTTCAGACCAATGCTATGCTCAAACCTTACTTTTGATGAAAGAAAATGAGCAACTGAATGACAGACCTTTTGTGCTTTTGGATTGGCTGCAAAACAGTGAGAAATTCATGGAAAACCATCACTATCATACTGATTATGCCCTCAAATTTTATCAGACGGGCAAGAATGAAAATTTGACATTTCTACTATCCAAAATAGAAGAATTAGAAAAGGTAGAGATGAAATCCTCTCAGTAGGGCAGTCCTTCCAGGTATTTTTCAAAACCCTCCGGTTGCTGATAGGACTGATTTGGGTTGAAATGATTCCAGATCAGATTTGATATTTTTCGGGTCATTACCCATGCTTCATTATCATATCCCCAGCTTTTATCTTCATTATTATCAGTGAAAATGGCACATACATAATCTCCCTGAGGTGAATTCACCAGAAACACTTCTGACCTAGATGCATTGACCATTCCTTGTTTGCTGGCGACATTTACTCCTGCAGGAATTCCTGATAGTGCGTAGTCAGTGTAAAAAGTGTTAGATAACAAACGATACATCTGCTCTGATGCTGCTGTGCTGATCAATTCTCGATTATTTAATTTGATGAAGATATCAGCTATCTCTCTTGGGGTTGTCTGACCCCAGCCATACTTTTCCCAGATGCTTTCTCTGCCAACTGTCCGGCTATTAACGCGTGTATTTTGGTATCCTATCCTATCCATCAATTCGTTGATTTCAGCACCTCCGCCTGCTAGTGATTGATTCCAAAGAGATGTGGTATTGTCAGAATAACTGAGCATTAAAGCAATCAAAGTGCTTAAGTCTGTTTGGGTAGAATCCTTAAAAAACTGCATGATTCCTGACCCACCGTATTTAATAGAATCCCTATATATCAATGGTTCTCTGTAATGTAATTCCTCTTTTTCAATCTTGTCAAATATGCCTAAGAGAATAGGGATTTTGACAATACTGGCAGTGGGGTAAATCGTATCTGCATTAATTTCCACTGTAGCTCCTGACTGTAGGTTTTGGATATAGATCCCTACATCTCCATGAAATGACTCCGTGAGCACGCTGATAGATGACTCTAATTTTTTGTCAGTTTTCACTTGAGCGAGTATGCTATTGAAGCATATCAATGTTAAAATCAATAAAATAGGCCAGCTTTTAGAAAACATAATTTGAAGTGTTTAGGCTTTAAATATGTGAAATTCTAAGGGCGAATAACAAGGAAATAAAGCATTGAATTTAAAATTTCCTACATTTTGAGTTGCAAATAGAAGTTGAATACCCTTTTTGCCGTGTTAAAGTCTTAGCTAAACTGTAGGAATTCTTTTCCCTGTGAGTCGCTGCCAAGTGCTGCAGTTCCCATAGATCCGGCTGAATTTTGATCCACAAAGGTTCCACTACGTAATACATTCAATGCACCAGTGGGACGAGTTGGGTCAATGGTTACCTGATCCTTGTCGTCAGCACATGAGACTAATCCTAAAAAGCCAACATAAAAGATAATTAATACTTCACTCATGATATTGAGATTTTGGTTGATCCAAAATTACCCTTAGGATATCACAAAAAAGTCACGAAAGAGTAACCAATTTATACCTGAGGTTCTTTTCTTTGGGGAGAAAAAAAAGGAAATGACACAAGACGATAAGAAAATTGCTGATTTTTTGAAATCAGAAGATAAGGTCAACGAATACACTCCTATACTGAAGGCACTTTGGTATGATGGAAATGGTGACTGGGAAAAAGCACATGATCAAGTGGACAGTATGGATGGTAAGGATGCTGCTAGAATCCATGCTTATCTCCATAGAAAGGAAGGTGATCAATGGAATGCTGATTACTGGTATAGAAGAGCTGGGGCTTCACGGCCAGAGTTAACCTTAGAAGAGGAGTGGAAAATGTTACTTACCCAATTTTTACTTTAGTTATTCCATGTTTTTGGCGAAAATTTTTAGTTAAATCCTAATAAATACCCTGTATAGGGTATGTTTTCATGAGTGTTTGGTTGGTACTTTTGAATAAGTAATAACCTATAAGCATTGCTATGAAATTCTTCTATTTAGCATCCAATCCAAACGATAATGGTTTACATGAAGTACACGATCGTGATTGTGAACATATACCCACCACCTATGATCGAGACTATTTAGGTCCATTCAATACAGGTAATGAAGCAATGAGAAAGGCAATGACACTAAAGAAGAAGGTAGGGTTGTGTGAGAATTGCTGTAAATCGGAAAATAAGCCTCCTATTTTTAGCATAAAATGAAACCAAGATTATTTCTGGTCTCTATCCAATTTAAAAATTGAAGTAGGGGTAGTATATTGGTAGTCAGCGTTTAATTGCTCTTTGTAAAGTAAATTTTTATTGACTCTTAAATTACCCAAAGTCGTTAGTTTTTTGAGAATTATGATCTCCCATGAACTTTCATTTTGGCCTCGCAGAGATATCTCTAGTGAGGTTTTTTATTTCTACTAGGGGAAACGATTGGGTTATATATTGATATGAAATGTGACCATCTTTCATTTTTGTTTAGTTGGACATGTGTTTGTCTTTCTGGCTATTCGTAAATTAATTTGAGTTATCTTAATTGCTTTCTATTGCATGCCTTATCATGAAGCCACTTAGAATTTTCATTATGAGATTACTAATCATCTCCATCTTTTTCCTTATGACTCTTCCTTCCTTTGCACAACTTCAACCAGTTAAATCTGGGGTATTCCATTGGAATGATCTTGAAGCCAAATCTAATGGAGACAGACAAGGGAGAGCAATCCTCGAGGGTGTTTCTCCACATTTCGAATACTTAGAGATGCATGCTACGACTCAAGCTGTAGGAGCACAAGCTAGTGTTGCTCATGCCAATGAGAATATGGAGGAACTTATCATTGTCAAAGAAGGGGTTATGAAGGTGACAATAGATGGGATGAGCTCTATTCTAGGAACTAATGGTGTGATTTCATTGATGCCGCAGCAGATGCATTCTATGCAAAATGTAGGCGACAAACCTCTTACTTATTATGTAATTAGATATCGATCTAAGAAGCCTATGAAGTTAGAAAGAGGCATCGCTTCGGGTGGATCTTTGATGATAAATTCAGACTCGTTAGTATTCAAACCTAACGATAATGGAGGCAGCCGTGCCTATTTTGATAGAGCTACAGCGATGTGTGAGCGACTTGAAATGCACGTGACAACTTTAACTAAAATAGGACCAAGTCACGAACCCCATGCCCATGATGAAACTGAGATTATTCTTATGATTTCAGGAGAAACAGCAATGCATATCGATGGCGTAGAATATACTGCCACGGCGGGAGACTTTTATTTCGTAGAGTCACAATTATTTCATGGTATTCGCAATACCTCTGACCAGTCTTGTTCTTATTTTGCTTTTAAATGGAAGTAAAACCTTAATAAAGCTTTGGCTAGTCCTGGATAGGCGTTACAGTTTATAAGGATAAATTTAGAGAGTAGCGAATTTCGACTCGTCTCCATTTTTATTTTTTCAGATTTTTTGTTCCTGATAACTCGTGGCAAATAACTTGACCTAACCTAAATTTTTGTAACGCAAACCTAGATCGACCGAAAAAGCATTCTAGGTAGCGGGGAAAAATAATTGGCCTTCTTTATGCAAATCGTGTTTAAACAAAAAAGACACTTACGAAATATTTATCGTAAGTGTCTGATTATTGAGTGGGCCCACTTGGAATCGAACCAAGCACCTACTGATTATGAGTCAGTTGCTCTAACCGAATGAGCTATAGGCCCGTTACTCTTAAAACTTCCAGTTTTAGCTCGTATTCGCTATAAACCTTGGTTTTGGGAGTGCAATGTTACATATTTGAATGCAAATACACAACCCATATTTCGAATGAAAAATGCACCGGATGCAGACTTTTTGATTTTTGATTTAGGCAATGTCATCGTTGATATAGATTATCAGAAAGCATTGCAGCGTATCAAACAGGAAATATCTTCGGAGTTTCATGATAAGCTAGATGGCTTTTATCTCACTGATTTTCACAAGGATTATGAGGTAGGAAGAATAAATTCTGCTGCTTTTAGAGACGAGGTCAGAAGCTATTTTCAGCAAGAATGGAAGGATGAAAAAGTGGATGAATTATGGAATGATTTGTTGCTTAAAATTCCTGTAGAAAGGCTAGAATTAATTTCAAAATTGAGAGAAAAATATCAAGTTGGCGTTTTGAGCAATACCAATTTGATACATATTCATGCTGTAAATAGAATTTTGAAGGAAGACCATAGTCTTGAAAACTTCGATCCAATCTTTGACTGGGTATTTTTAAGTCATGAAATGGGACTATCTAAGCCTTCTCCTGAGATCTACGAAAAAATGCTAGTTGATCTTGGAACATCTGGTGATCGTGTGATTTTCTTTGATGATTTGATAGCCAATGTGGAAGGTGCTAAAGCAGTAGGTATTCAGGCGGTACATGTGACGGGCCCTGAAGTTATTTTCGATTATTTTAAGAATGTATAGTAAAAAAGAATACCTCCGTCACGGAATCCTATTTCTCGCTACCCTTATTTCCACCACTCTTGCCGGAGCAGAGTGGGTATATGGGAAGTCAGTTTTGGGAGAAGGGGAGAGCCTCCTTACTTGGGAGTATTTCTGGATGTCAATGGCCTTCTCTGTACCTTTTATAGGGATTTTGCTTATTCACGAGTTGGGACATTTTTTTACGGCTATTTATCATAAGGTGAAGTGCACCCTTCCATTTTTCATTCCTGGCTGGTTGGGGTTTATAGGGATTCCAACCATAGGGACATTCGGTGCAGTGATTCAGATGAAAGGTTTTGTAAACAGCCGAAATAAATTCTTTGACATAGGTGTGGCAGGGCCATTAGCTGGATTTATTATTGCATTGCTAGTGCTAATTTATGGATTCACTACGCTGCCTGAGGCTGATTATATTTATGCCATACATCCTGAGTATGCAGACGTTGATTTTCAAGGATATGAAGAAGGGGCTCTAGATTTTGAACTTGGAAACAATTTGCTTTTCTGGGGGCTTGGAGAGGTTTTCGCTGACCCTGATCACATGCCAGCCATGTCTGAAGTAATTCATTACCCGTATCTATTTGCTGGCTTTCTCGCGTTATTTTTCACTGCGCTAAATCTTCTCCCTATTGGTCAGTTGGATGGTGGGCATGTCATTTTCGGCCTTTTTCCGAAGCGTCACAGAGAGATCTCGCTGGTGGCTTACATTCTGTTTATAGGCTATGCGGGATTGGGAATGATCAGCCCATATTCGGCTATGGAAGATCTAATGCTATGGATTCCATTGTATGTAGGCTTCCTGTTCATTTGCTTTACTAAATCAGGACTCAGTTTAAAGAATAGGATTACACTCATATTATCTATTGCGGCGGCTCAATATGCTGTAGCTTTCGTGATTCCAAACGTTCACGGATACCAAGGGTGGTTATTTTACGGCTTTTTGCTGGGTAGGATAATGGGCCTGAGACATCCAGAAGTTTCTGGCTTTCATGAGTTGGATACCAAAAGGAAAGCGCTGGGTATACTAGCCATTGTGGTTTTTATCCTTTGTTTTTCACCAGAGCCATTCATATTTACAGAAGATTCGAGCTTCTAACTGTATAGGGGATTCTAAAAGAGAAGGATTGGAAAAATGGCCTTCAAATCCAACTGAAGCAGGATAATACAAAGCTGTACAATCTGTATCGGGACTTTGTGTAGTCAGCGGTTAAAAAGTTTAAGAAGGCATAAAAAAACTCCCCGAAGGGAGTCTGTTCTAAAAGGAGTTCCTTATAAGTTTCTGTAAGCTAAAATGCCGCCTGTTGTATTTCGGACTTTCGAAAATCCTTTGGTCTCCAGGAATTTCTTTGCATTCATGCTTCTGGCGCCAGAACGACAATGAACTACTATTTCAGTGTCTTTATAATCTTCTAGCTCCTCAAGCCTAGTAGGTAAATCTGCCAACGGGATATTTTTAGCTCCCAAATTGTCATCCTCGTATTCCCATTCTTCACGAACGTCAAGAAACACGAATTTTTCATTTTTATCCAATCTGGATTTCAGGTCTTCTACAGTTATATCTTCCATATTATTATTTAACTAAAATTCTGTATGAATGCATCCCGGTTTCTGTACTCAAGTTGAGAACGTAGACGCCTGGACGCTGTCCAATAAAATTAACAATTTCTCCTTTAGATGAAAGTTGACGCTCAAGAAAAATCTCTCTTCCGAAGGAATCAAAGATTCTGGCTTGACTAAATCTACCTTCAAGGTTAAGTAGTGTTTCTACAGGGTTTGGATAAATCAGAATGTTGTCATCTGGTATGGCCGCTTCTTCAAAAGGTACATCTAAACTTACATGTGGTCTGATCATCAGTGATCCATGTACTTCTTCATTTTGAGCCCAAGCACCCACTACATTATAAAATAGCTTATCTCCAGTATCATTCACCTTATCCAGTCCTACGTGGATGAAGTCATTCGTGTACTGGGCAAAACCTATGTAGAAGTCCCCATCTACTTTTATATTTGTATCCAGAGAATAGTAAAGAAATTCTTGACCAGCTTCTTTAACAGCGATCAGATCCTCTCTTGTGAAAATTGGATCCTCGTCTAAATCCTTCCAAACTTTGATGTCCACAGCTTGATTGGCTTGGCGAGGATTGGTAAAATTGATAGAAATACCTTTGAGGTATACTTCCTGAGGGGTAGTATATTTTACAGCCAATTGTCCTGCTCGTTGATTGATTCCAGCTGCATAATCAGCAGAACCATTATCATAGGCAAAATAGTCTAAGAGCTGAAAAGAAGTTCTTACCGTATCGTTCAGTTCATAATTCACACTTGAGAAAAAGGTAGTGTCTCCGGATGCTACTTCGTAAAGTAACCCATCACCAGATGTAATTGAAGAAATGACTTCTAAGGTGGTTTCATTCTTCGGTACAGGGATTTCTTCAAATTCTCTGCTTCCAAATGCTCTACGTTCCAGTGCGTTTGGAACTGGATTGAAAGGTGTGTTGAGATTGATAGAAGTGGTGGTCATCGTGGAAGAATCTCTGAGCACGATAGAATATTCCATCGCTCTAAATCGATTTTCTAGGTTATAGAATTCATTTTGAACAGTACTCCAAAGTCCATTTTGGTTACCTGCCAGAAGTGCAAAAGGATAGGCGCCATAATCTCCGATTCGAAGATCATTTGTTCGGGTAAGACTTCTGTCTTTGTAATCAAGGGCAGTACCTGTTCTACCGTCATTTAAATAGATGTAGTCAATCAGCCAGCTATCAAATGGGCCTGATTGTCTCCCTTGGGAAAAGAAGCGGAACTGGAAATCAGCATGTTGCCAAGTTGGTAGAATCTTAATGATTTCCTGAGTGAAGGCTGTTCTGTTTATAGCTACTCCACCTAGTTGGCTCCAAATCGTCACCCAACTCCCTTGTGGATTCAGGATTTGTAAAGTCAACTCATCACTTTCGTCAGGAAGCTCTGCTCTTCCTCCTGCCTGCCAAAAGAAGCTTAAATAAAGACTTTCACTGTTGGATGAATTCAGAGAGCTCAAGTCAAATGGCTTTGAAGTTATAAAGTCCGTTTGGCCCTGATCAGTTTGTTTGACAGCGTAAGGATTGCCATTTGCAGCTACACCATCAAGCAGGACCATGCCAATTGAAGGCGCGTTCAAACCTATGGTTTCTGTATAGGAAGCTCCAGATACCGTCCACTTTAGCGTATCTATACCTTGTGAAAAATCATCCCAAAATGGGAGGATGTTACTTTGTACTATTCGTGCGCTTCGTTCTGCTGAATTGTAACTCTTGATTTTTTGATGTTGAACCGGGGCAAACTCCACCAATTGGCCATGAGCCAAAGTCGAGATGAAAAGGGCTAGAACTAGCCCTGTCATTCGAAACATATGGTGTGTTTGGAGCATGTAGCTTAAAAATTATCCTTGGCGATCCATAGATCAATTAATTCACCTGTTTTCACTTGCACTGACGCAGGAGGAGTTTGTCTCAAGACTTTTCCTGCTCCCACAGAATCAGTATCAAGATAGTATTTATTACCCACTCTTAAACTTGATCCCAAAATCAGGAATTCAGCATCGACTTCATCCATACCTTTAAGATCAGGGACAGCTAGAATCTGATTACCTAGTCCATCACCCACTACTAAATCAATTCTGGCACCTTTAGGGATTTCGAAACCTTCAGGCACATTGACTCCACGGTATTTTTGCTCTAGAACCACATTGATACCGATATCTGGAACGTAAACAATGTCGCCGCGATCAAGTCCCATGTTAGCCAAAATTTCCTGCACATTCTTTAGAGGAGTGTTCACCAAATTAGGCATTTTGAGCATAGGGGGATTTCTGGCATTCAGAGTCAGGTAAACAGTTTTACCACTTTTTACCTGTGCATTTGCTTCCGGGATTTGTTTGAGTACAGCAAAAGGCTTCAGATCAGTATTGAATCCGGAGTCAAGAGAGACATCGTATTGAAGGTTTGCTCGATCTAAAATATCGACGCTTTCATCGAATGTATACCCGGATAAATCAGGCACAGAGACCGATTCCCCATGATTTGTGTACATAGGAAGGTACATTTTCAAAAAAAGGAAACCCAGTAAAACTGCTATTCCGGAAATTACTAGAAGGTTAATTAAGATCTTTTTCAAAAGAGATGCTGAATGAAATACTTGAGAAATTTTAATAGTTAAAGATAAGCGGGAAATTCAATCCTCACAACGAAGGATTCCTCTAAAACTGATGAAATCTACTGGCAAAAAATAAGCCGAAGAGGTTTTCTTCGGCTTATTTGTGATTAATTAATAATCAGCCTTCGAGTTTCCCTTATCGAATTACTTGAAATATTTATAATAAATACACCCTTAGAAAACAGCTGAGTGCTAAATGAATATGTTTGGTTAAGCGTGCCTGGGTATTCTATTTCCTGAATCAGAGCCCCAGTACTAGAGATCACTTGAATAGTTACATCTTCAAAATCAGGCAAGTTGAATGCAATATTAAATACATCCCGAGCTGGATTAGGATATAATACTGACATTCCTACAGCAGGAATTACCGGTTCAGGGTTAGCATTTAGGAAAAGCTCGATATTGTCCAAGAATATTGGAGAATCGGATACACTTCCACCCTCAATTACGAAAGCAAGTCGTGCGTTCGTATTACCTGGGCCGGCAAAATCACTCAGATTAATGAATTTACGTGTGTAGTCGCTTGCGCTGTTTGGATTGGCTTCCCCTACAGAAACTGTAGAAAGCTCGGCACCGCTTGCAGCCCAAACTTCTGTGTAATTAACTCCTCCATTAGTACTTGCAAGAATTTTCAAAGTAGTAGAAGTGCCAACTTGTCCTGCAGCTAAATCAAAGAAGATGCTGGCTTGTTGACTTCCTGAAAGGTCAAAGACAGGTGTGCCTAACCAGTAAGATTGTCCAGTCACACTAGTAACTAGTCTGGCTACATTATTTGGTCCTTCTCCAGATGAAATTGAAGTTATTTTCCAAGCTTCACTATCAGATTCTGGATTAATAGTTTTCCAAGGGTTTAATGCACTACTGTTATTGAAGTTTTGTCTCCAGGGCACAGGTACAGTGGTAGCATCTTCAATAATGTATCTGGTTAAGCTATCAGAGTTATTACCGTTCTGGTCAAAATTTGGCGACGAAACCACAAATTTGAGACTGTTTTTACCTAGTGAAGTTGAGTTAGCTGTGGTTAGATTAAAGCTCTCTCCTGGCTCAGCGTTGGAACCACTTGCCACAAAGGTTTGCTTAGAGCCACCATTAGTGGTTTTTGAAAATACAAAGCTTGAAATAGGGAGGTTTCCTGTATTGGTAACAGACACTATCTCAGATTCATGTGTACCATCAGAGATTGGACTTGGAGTTAGCAAATCATCTATTCCCAATTTATAAACGAATTCTTTATTTGGTAGTATTCTGATATTTCGGATGTAAATGTTATTACCGAAACCATTCTCCGTGATGAAAGCTAAGCGAACTGATCCTTGACTTGAATACTCACTTAGGTTTACTATCTCCGTTCTGAATTGATTGTTATTTGTTGGGATAAATTCATCTAGAGTTACGGCAGCTGTCTGCAATTGCAGACTGTTTTTATCATAAGGCGCATTAGCGATATCAAACGTGTTTCCACAATCCTGAGACAAAGCAACGATTAATCTATCCGCAAAGCCAGACTGATCATAAGGCGCATAAGCCAGCTCAAATACGAGTTGTGCATCTGGATATTGCGTCAGATTTATAACCGGAGAGGTATAATAGTCAAGCTGCCCCTGTGCTTCATATTCGTAGTGTCGGATATAAACCAAATCTTGAGGAGTACCTGAAATCATTAGATTTCTTTTTTCCCAAGTCAATAGTTGATCTGGGTTAGTAATTGTCCATGGAGAGGGGAAAGTGCTCAGATTTGATGTGTAAGGAAGATTGACAGCTTGCTCCAGAATAGGAGTGACAGTCTTACTATTGTTAGTAGAGACGTTGTCAGGAGCGTCATTGGTCTGAGTGATTGTAAACTCGATTGTATTAGTACCAGCTAGTAGATTGAATTCTTTGAAATTGAGGAATGCACTTTCTCCAGTGTTTATGTTGAAAGTAAATCTCTTGGATTCTAATAATTCTCCATTTCTTCTAAGTTCCACTCGTCCAGAAGTCAGGGTGTTTTTACCTGCATTCAAAACCTCTATTGAAGGATTAATCTGAGGGTCACATTCGAAGTTTCTAGGCTCAATCACTTTTGCTATTGCCAAATCATTGTCTGCAAGTACAGGTTCTTTAGTAGCTCTGTTGTTGATTAAAGTGACTCTTCGCGGACTGTTTGCCAATACTACATTAAATCGCTCTACTTGTCCTTTTGTAAACAAGTTCATACATGCATCAGGAGTATAATCCATGTAATTCTGGATCATATCGCTCGAGTTGCAACTAAAACGAGTAGCATTTGGGCTACAGGTACTATTGGAATTATCTTGCTCTGGAGTATCAGCTACGAAATCATCCACTCCGCAGCCACCGTCACCCCAAATATGGCGTAATCCAAAAAAATGTCCCACTTCGTGTGTTGCTGTGCGTCCTAATGATGCTGAGATAGCGCTTCCACCAATACCAAAAAATCTATAATCAATCACTACTCCGTCAGTAATAGATGAAGTTGGAGCATTATTAAGTCCTGGTAAATCAGAAATTGGAAAGGAAGAATAACCAATATATGGGCTTACCAATGGAACAACATACATGTTCATGTATTCATCCGGATTCCATTGGATCAGCTGTCCGATAGTGCTTGCATCAGTATTAGGATCATATCCTGTTTTTGATCCTTGAGTACGAGTAATGCCATCTGTAGGTAATCCAGAGGGATCTTGCTTAGCTATTACAAATTCAATATTTGTCTGACCAGCAAATGGTAGAAACATAGCAGGTGTATTTGAAGCGTCTGCATTTAACCGCTGAAAATCTTCATTTAGAATCCTGAGCTGCTCAACTATTTGGGAAACAGGGACATTGGTGTGAATTCCTACAGGATCTCCGTTATGTATTACATGGATTACTACTGGGATCAGGATTGGATCAGCATTGATTTTAGCTAGAATTTGAGGTTGATAGGTTTTATCCTCAATTTTCGCATTGATCCATTTTTCGAAATAAGGCTTTGAGCCAAAATAGCCCAACTCCTTTTCCATTTTTTGTTCCAAAATCTCATGCCCACATTTTTCTCTATGTGTATGTGTATTTGACTGGTCAGTGATATCAAAGGTTTGGAATTGCTGCGCAAAGCCTGTTGAAAACACAAAAAGCGCTCCCAGTAGGAGCGTACTGGCTTTGTCAAAAATCCGGAAACCTTTTTTCATTAAAATCTAATTAAGCAACGGTTAGGTTAACGGCTTCTACTCTTACGATTTCAGGAATTGCACGCTTAATTGCTTCCTCTACTCCAGCCTTAAGTGTCATAGTAGACATAGGGCAGGTGCCACAGGAACCTAATAATTCTAATTTAAGAACCATGTCATCAGTTAGTTCTACTATTCTCACATTGCCTCCATCTGCTTCCAGATAAGGGCGAATTGTATCTAGTGCAAATTCTATTTGTTCTCTAAGTTCTGGTTGCATAGTGTTAAGCTTTAATTTCTACTACTTCGGTTTTACCCGTAGAAGCATTTCTTATGGCAATTTGTCTAGCTATCTCTTCAGCTAGCTTCATGTAAGATTCTTGAGTGATTCCATCTTTAAGTACTGCAGGGTAGCCTGAATCTCCACTTTCTCTAATACTTTGTACAATTGGAATTTCTCCCAAAAACGGCACATCATATTTTTCAGCTAATTTTCGTCCCCCTTCTTTACCAAATAGGTAGTACTTACTGTCCGGTAATTCTTCTGGCGTAAAATAAGCCATATTTTCAATAACACCTAAGATAGGTACGTTAATTTGAGGCTGTCGAAACATCGATAATCCCTTATTAGCATCTGCTAACGCGACTTTTTGGGGAGTAGTGACAATCACTGCTCCGGTTACTGGAACAGTCTGTACCATCGTAAGGTGGATATCGGAAGTGCCGGGAGGCAAGTCTATTAATAAGTAATCCAACTCACCCCAATCCACATCAGAAATAAACTGTTTCAAAGCGGAACTAGCCATTGGGCCTCTCCATACTACCGCACTATCAACTGGAGTTAGAAATCCAATCGACATCAGCTTCACACCATATTGTTCGATAGGGATGATGATATTCTTATCACCAACTTTTTTCACAGCTGGTTGCTCAGCCTCTACATTGAACATGGTAGGAATAGATGGACCTGATATATCCGCATCGATCAAACCAACCTTGGCTCCAGTTTTAGCTAAGGAAACTGCCAAATTTACTGCTGTAGTAGATTTACCAACTCCGCCTTTGCCTGACGCGATAGCGATGATGTTTTTTACTTGAGGTAAAACAGGTGCGGCATCTCTTACCGTAGTGACTTGGGAAGTCATAAACAACTCCCATTCTGGTTCCTTGCCAAAATCTTCCTCCAAAACTTCTAAGCAATTATTTTTAATTACTTCTTTAAGAGGACAAGCTGGAGTAGTGAGAACTACATTGAAGCTGACTTTATTAGCGTTGATTTCTATCTTTTGTATCATTCCCAACGTCACCAAATCCTTCTTTAGATCAGGGTCTTGTACTCGGGAAAGTGTTTTCAGGATATTATCCTTAGTTAACTGCATGAGGTGAAGGTTGTAATTTTGCGCAATTTAGAGGTTAAAGACTTCTAAATAAAGAATCAATTAAATCTATTGTACTTCTGAACTAGATGAAACCTCAGAAAGTTCTCATTTTTTGGATAGAGCGCTTAACTTTGCTTCATTCATTTTCCTATGGGCATTAGCAAACTTACTACAGACAGGGTCAAAGAACGCATGGACATCGAAGAGGTGCTCGGCGATTATTTACCTATGAAAAAGAAAGGCCAGAATCTCTGGGCCAACTGTCCGTTCCATGGGGAAAAGACTCCTTCATTTTCAATTTCACCAGCCAAGCAAATCTATAAATGCTTTGGCTGCGGCAAAGCCGGTGATCCTATTCAGTTTGTGATGGATATAGAAGGCATAGGCTTTCAGGAGGCTATTAAACATATTGCCGGAAGATATGGCATCGAAATAGAGGAGGACGAAACGAGAACTCCAGAGCAGAATGAAGCTCAAAATGAGCGTGAAAGTTTATTGATCGCACTGGGTTTTGCCAGAGACTTTTTTGTCAAGAATCTGCAAACTCCAGAAGGCAAGTCGATTGGGTTAAGCTATTTTAAGGAGCGTGGATTTACACCTGCTATTATTGAGAAGTTTGATCTAGGGTACGCACTGGAAGGATGGGATAATTTATTGCAGGCTGCTAAATCAGCGGGTTTTAGGGAGGATATTTTGCTAAAAGCAGGATTGATCTTACAGAAAGAAGGTGATGCCACCCGTGTGTATGATCGCTTTAGAAATCGGGTGATTTTCGCAATTCATAATATCAGTGGTAAGCCGCTAGGGTTTGGTGCCCGAATTCTCACAAAGGATAAGAATCAACCAAAATATATCAACTCTCCAGAGACTCCAGTTTATCACAAAAGTGATGTGCTGTACGGGATGTTTCAGGCGAAGAAAGCGATTCGAGAGAAAGATAACTGTTACCTCGTCGAAGGCTATACAGATGTGGTGAGTTTACATCTGTCGGGGATTGAAAATGTAGTGGCCTCGTCGGGCACTTCACTCACGGATGGTCAGATTAAACTCATCAAGCGATTCACTGATCAGGTGACAGTGCTTTATGATGGTGATGCTGCAGGTATCAAAGCTTCACTCCGCGGTATTGATTTATTACTGGAAGGTGGACTGAATGTAAAAGCAGTAGTTTTTCCTGATGGAGAAGATCCAGATAGTTACTCGAGAAAAGTGGGATCTCAGGCATTTCAAGACTATTTGGAAAACAATAGCAGGGATTTTATAGGGTTTAAGATTGGCCTGTACAAAGAGGAATTTGTAAAGAATCCAATCCGAAAAGCGGAAGTAATCCGAGAGGTGGTTCAAAGTATAGGGAAAATTCCTGACCCAATTATCCGCTCAGTATATGCCAAGGAAGCTTCTGGGCTTTTGGGGATAGAAGAAGATATCATCCATGCGGAGCTGAATAAAACGCTCCTTAAATCCCAGAAAGAATACTACAATAATAAGAAGGATGATCTTTTTGCCGAGCAGGCAATGGAAGAGCTGATTCCTGAAGAGACAGCGACATCTTTTTCTGAAATCCTTAGAATTCAAGAGCGTGAGATGGTCAGGCTTCTGGTCAATTACGGTTGGCAGAAATTAGTTGATGAAGAAATGCATCTCTGCCAATATTTACTTTCGGAGACAGAAGAGTTAGAATTTACCACACCTATTTATAATAAGATACTGTCACTTTATCGTAGTAATCTATTGCTGGGTGAAATCCCTACATCTGAGTATTTTATAGGTTTAGGTGATCAGGAAGTACAAAAAGAGGTGATTGATTTAATTACGGTACGCCATGAGGTTTCTCATCACTGGGCAGATACACATCAGATTATTATCAATACAGAATCAGATGATCTTACGCTCACAGGCTTTAAATCCATATTGAGATTAAAAAAGAAGATGGTGCAAAAGCTAATGGAAGAGGCGAAAGAGAAGATAAAAAATGCAGAGTCAGAGCACCTAGATGATGAAAAAGTACATGAGTTTCAAGTGATTTACTTTGAACTTAAGAAAGTGCAACTTGAGATCGATAAGGAGCTAGGAATAGTCATTGGGTAAACCAAACTTTATTTGGCTTCATCCTGTTTAAGATTTGAAAGCGTGTAAATTTGCCTTTCTAAAAATTAATCCAAACACAAATTTCGTGGAAAAATATATTCTGGATCCCATAGAAGATGCTATTCAAGCAATTAAAAATGGTGAAGTGATCATCGTAGTTGATGATGAGGATAGAGAAAATGAAGGTGATTTCGTCTGTGCTGCTGAGACAGTGACACCGGAAATCATCAATTTCATGGCTACTCACGGACGTGGTTTGATATGTGCGCCTTTAGTAGAAGACCGTTGTGAGAAGCTAGGTCTTGAGCTGATGGTAGGGAATAATACTGCTGCGTATGAAACACCATTTACAGTTTCTGTTGATTTGATCGGACATGGTTGTACTACTGGGATTTCTACATCTGATCGGGCTAAGACTATCAAAGCTCTTGTAGATGATTCTATAGATCCAAGCGAATTGGGTAAGCCAGGTCATATTTTTCCTCTAAAAGCTAAAAGAGGTGGAGTATTAAGAAGAGCAGGGCATACAGAAGCAGCCATTGATTTAGCTCGTTTGGCTGGATTTTCTCCTGCTGGAGTTTTAGTAGAAATCATGAATGAGGACGGGACGATGGCTCGAGTTCCTGATTTGGTAGAAGTTGCCAAAAGATTTAATCTTAAGTTGGTGTCTATCAAAGATTTGATTGCTTATAGATTGAAGCATGAGTCATTAATTCAGCGTGAAATCGGTGTGGATCTGCCTACTGATTTTGGTGATTTTGAATTGATCGCTTTTCGTCAGACCAATACCCAAGAGTTGCATCTGGCTTTAATTAAAGGCAAATGGGATAAAGATGAGCCTATTTTGGTTCGAGTTCACTCTTCCTGTATGACTGGAGATATCTTTGGTTCATGCAGATGTGACTGTGGAGCCCAGCTTCATGGAGCCATGCAGATGGTTCAGAAAGAAGGAAAGGGAGTAATACTCTATATGAATCAAGAAGGTAGAGGTATCGGCCTTATCAATAAACTGAAAGCCTATAAGCTACAAGAAGAAGGAATGGATACAGTACAAGCAAATCTTGCACTTGGACTGCCTTCTGACAGTAGAGATTATGGGGTAGGAGCTCAGATTTTGAGAGATTTGGAAGTGAGCAAATTACGGTTAATCTCCAATAACCCTCAGAAACGTGTTGGTCTGTTAGGCTATGGTTTGCAAATCGTAGAACAAGTACCTATCGAGATCGCTCCAAATGTGCACAACGAAAAATATCTCCAAACTAAAAGAGATAAAATGGGGCACAATATTTTGAAGTAAAACCCTGTTCTTAACTTGTTATTTGTTAATATTCTCTAATGAGTTTCAACCTGACTCTAGGTAATTGCGTAAATAAAACCATGAAGACGACCATGAAAAAAGCACTATTCTCGCTTAGCTTATTGCTTCTGGGTATTACTACATCTTTTGCACAGAATCAATTCCCTTCGCAGGTTTGGCATAAAGGAAATATATACACCACAGACGGAAAGGTTTATGGTGGAGAAATCAAGTATGATTTAGAAAATAATGTAGTTCAGCTTCAGGATAAAACTATCGATACATTCTCAGCGATTAATGTTACTTACTTTGAGTTGTTCGATGAGATTTATGGTGGCGTGCGTAAGTTTTTCAGCTTGCCTTATTCATTAAATAGTGATTACGACACTCCTATTTTTTTTGAAGTCCTTACAGAAGGGGATAATATAGCCTTGCTTTGTCGGGAGTATGTGGCCACCGACTCAAGAGGGATGAATTCCTATGGTATGATGGGCGGATATGGAATGAATCCATTTTATGGGCCACAATCAATGATGGGCCATAAATTAGCGTTTAAATATTACTTCTTGAAAAATGGTAAGATCGAACAATACAGTCTGAAGAAAAAGGATCTATTTGAAATGCTTCCAGGGCATGATGATCAGATCTCACTTTTTATGCGGAAAAACCGCCTAGCTTATGATAAGAGAGGTGATCTCCTTCGTATCACAGCATATTACAACGAATTGAACAAAAACTAAATGTCTAAACCTTTAATTCTCGTCTCAAATGACGATGGCATCACATCCAAAGGGATACGTGTTCTCGTATCTGTCATGAAGAAACTTGGGGATGTGGTCGTAGTAGCACCCGACAGTCCTCAATCTGGAATGGGACATGCAATAACCATCGGAGAAACACTTCGCCTTGAAGAGGAGGATATATTCGAAGATGTAAAGGCATATAAGTCTAGTGGTACTCCTGCTGATTGCGTAAAACTAGCTAAGCATTACGTGATGAAGGATAGAAGTCCTGATTTGATTGTAAGTGGAATAAATCATGGTTCCAATACATCAATTTCAGTGCTTTACTCAGGTACTATGTCTGCAGCCATAGAAGGGGCGATGGAAGGTTATCCTTCTATTGGGTTTAGTTTATGTGATTTTTCTTCAAATGCTGATTTTTCACATGTGGAAGAATGGGTGGAGAAAATCGCACGACAGGTATTAGAAAAAGGAATGCCAAAGGGCGTTGCGTTAAATGTGAATTTCCCTCCAAAACAAAATGAGGAAATCAAAGGAATTAAAATTTGCCGCCAGGCAGAAGCTAAATGGCAGGAAGAGTTTGATGAGCGCTTTGATCCCAATGGCCGAAAGTATCTGTGGCTAGCGGGGAATTTTGTGAATTTTGATAAAGGGGAGGATAATGATGAGTGGGCGATAGCAAATAATTATGTATCTATAGTCCCTTGTCAATATGATTTGACTGCACACCATGCGATTACCCAATTGAATAAAGATTGGGATTGGGAGGAGCTAAAAAAATAGATATCTAGAGGTTGTTTATTTTTTTGATTGTGATTGAATGCTTTTAGTTATTTTTACCACTCTTAAATAGAACAAACCGTTTGAATCGAAAAATATTCATATTCCTGATATTTATTATCAGCGCTCCATTGAGAGTAATAGCTCAGATTCCGGATATAGATAGCCTTAAAAATATTTTGCCTACCGCCAAAGGGAAGGAAAGATTGACCGTTCTCAATGAGTTGTCAACTTACCTTCGAGAAGTGGAACAGCAAGTAGCATTTGACTATGCTCTAGAGGCAGAGAAACTTGCCCAAAAACTCAAGGATAAATCCGGTGAGGCTATAGCCAAAGAAAATATAGGGTGGATCTACTATCGCAGAGGTCAATGGAAAAAAACATTCACTTACTCCAAAGAAGCCTACGAACTTTCTATTGAAGCAAATAATCTGGAGGAAGCTTCTAGGGTTCTAAACAGTATGGGTGCCCTTTACTATGAGCAGCAAAACTATTCTATGTCTATTGCTCAGTTCAAGAAAGCATTAGAGATCAGTGATAAAGTGGACGATTTTTACACGATGATCAGGAGTCTTAATAACATAGCTTTCAATTATGTAAAGTTAGAAGAGCTTGATTCAGCCATGTATTATGCTTCTCAAGCAATAGAAACCAATGAGAATGCAGGTTCACCTTATTTGCTTTCCTTTTCAAATCGGGTCATTGGAGATATTTATTTGAAGAAAAATCAACTTGATTCTGCTGAGATAATTTTTGAAAAAGCGTTGGAAAACGCAGAGATCAGAGGTCTTACTTCTTTTAAAGCTAGTATTCTTCATAGACTAGGACATACTTACCTTCTCAACGGAAAACCTGAGCGAGCAAAGAAAGTTCTACTTGAAGGTGTAGAGCTATCCAGTCAGAATAATCTGCTTGATGAACTCTCAAAAAGTCATAAATATTTGGCCGAATACTATCTGCAATCAGGGGATTTTAAGGAAGCTTTCAAGGAGCAGTCACTATTCATTACTTTAAATGATTCTCTTGAAAATAAGTCTAACAAAGATAGAATAGCTTTGATGCAAGGGATGTTTGAGGATGATTTGAATCAGTCAGAGCTTGAACTTCTTACTGCTCAGTATGAAAATCAGGCTAGTACTTTGGCCTTTAACCGAAAGATTGTTTTTATAGTGAGCACGGGCTCATTACTGATTTTTGCACTCCTTTTATGGTTGTTTTATCTGAATCGAAATATAAGGAAGTACAACTCAAGTTTGATATTACAAAAGCAACATATCCGTCGTCAAAACGAAGATTTGGGCACGAAATCCAAACAGCTAGAGGGAATTAATCAGACTAAAAATAGACTTTTTTCCATTTTGGGTCATGATCTCAAAGGACCTGTAGGACAAGTGAAATCTATTGTGGATTTATTGACTGAAGGGCACCTTACTCAGGAAGAATTTGATGAACTAATTCAAAATTTAAAAACAGATGTTGATTCAGTTTATTTTACTTTGAATAATACATTGAAGTGGTCACTGGCCCAAATGGAAGGCTTCAAGCTTCAAAAGGTCAACTTTAACCTCTCAGACCTGGTCAGATCCAATATTAAATTGATCAAGCCACAGCTAAAAGAGAAATTACTTAAGATAGATAATTCATCCTTGGCAGATGACCTTGAGATATATGCTGATAGGGATCTGATAGAAGTAGTGATCAGGAATATTTTGAATAACGCAGTGAAGTTCTCCAAACCTGGCGATGTAATCCGACTTTCGGCAGAAATAGATAACATGATGATTAACTGGTGTGTGATAGATCAGGGTGCTGGAATGCAGGAAGAGCAAATAGATGAATTGCTCTCCGCAGATTATGTCATCACCAATTCCAAAGTGGGTACTAAAATGGAAAAGGGATCTGGATTAGGGCTGCAGATTTGCAAGGAATTTACCCGAATGAATGGTGGAGAGCTAAATATAATAAGCAAAGAAGGAGAAGGAACAAAAGTGTGTGTGAGAATTCCTGCCAGTAAAGTTTTAGTCAATAATTGAGATATGATCTGCCACAAGGAATTGCTCGAAAGGTAATTTGTTAGTTATAATTCCAAGTTCTTTCATGATCTCCATGGATTTATCCAATTGAAATTTTGAAACCTCCGCATCAGTCGCCCAAAGGGTCTGTGCAAACCATTCTTTCACATCGATTTCACTCAACTCATAGTTTCTGGATATTTCCCCAATTACAGAATTGCTGTCGGACTGAAGCTTCTGTGAAGCTACATACACGAGATCTCTCAATTGGAATATCAGTTCGCCAAATTCTGCTAAAGCTTTGTTTGACGCTATAATAGCAAAGCATGGCCATGGGCTAGGGACTTCACCTATACGCTTCATTTGTTTGGTATCGACCCAAGGCTTAGTAGTGTATTTTTCCCAAAGAAACATTTCTGGTTTTTCTGAAGTCATTACCTCCAAAGCCCCAGGTAGATTGTTAACTGTTTTAAAATCCAAATTTTCAGAATTCCAGCCTTCACGTTTAGCAAGAACGTAGCTCATTAACTGTGAACCAGATCCTATTCTACTTATTAGAAATGTAGGATCTATGATTTCATCCAAAGAATTCACAGGCGAATTTCCGGAAATATGAATTCCCCAGATTAAGGGAGATTTAACGTGAAGTCCAATCATTTTAGATGGATTTCCTGCTTCGAAATCCTTCAAAAAGCTTTCTGTTAATACTATCGCAATATCAGTTTTATCTTCCCTCAAATCCTTGTTCATCTGACCGGAACCTCTGGATTCATCCGACCATTGGAGTGTGATTCCTTGCTTTTCGAATGGTTGAGCTGCTACTACTTTCTTCCAAGGGAAATTAAAATGCTCAGGAACTCCAGTTATTCTTAGGGTTTTCATAGGGGAAGAGTTGACTTGAGTCAAAAATACTAAAGAGATCATTAAAAGAACTAATTTCCTACTAAGCTTTAAAGCTTTCAGAGGATCAAAAAAAGTTTCCTTAAAGGAGTAGACAAAAATATGACTGGTTATAATAGTCTCTTTTGCATCAATTCTTAAAGTTATAATGTTTTGAAATCGATTGCGCACATAGAAATGCTTTTTTGAAGGATATTTTAGAATTAGATGTGGGTAATTATAAGTAAGGGATTTATATCTTTGAATTCTACGTTAGAAATATGGGCTCTTTACGGGCACTTTAACTTGAAATAAACAAACCTAATACGATATGAAATTTAAACCTGGAGTAAAATACGGTGAAGAGCTTAGAGATCTTTATGCTTACGCAAAAGAGAATGAGTTCGCTATGCCGGCGGTAAATGTGATCAACACCAACTCGGTGAATGCGGTTTTGGAGACAGCGAAAAAGCTTAATTCTCCTGTGATCATCCAGTTCTCAAATGGTGGAGCACAGTTTTTTGCTGGAAAATCTCTAGCTAACGATAAGCAGCAGGCAAGTATCGCTGGTGGTATCTCTGGTGCGCATCACGTGCATTTGATGGCTGAAGCATACGGTGTACCGGTTATTTTACACACAGATCATGCAGCGAAGAAATTATTACCTTGGATCGACGGCCTTTTAGAAGCTGGTAAAGGGTATTACGCCGCGCACAAAAGACCATTATATAGCTCTCACATGCTTGATCTATCTGAAGAGCCTTTAGAAGAAAACGTAGAGATCTCTTGCAACTACTTCAAAGAATTCGAAAAGCTGGAAATGGCTATTGAAATCGAATTGGGCGTAACAGGTGGTGAAGAAGATGGCGTGGATAACACAGACATTGATTCTTCTAAACTGTACACTCAGCCTGAAGAAGTGGCTTATGCTTATGAGCACTTGAAAGAAATCGGGGATCTATTCACTATCGCTGCTGCCTTCGGTAACGTGCACGGTGTGTACAAGCCAGGTAACGTGAGCTTGAAGCCTATCATCTTGAAGAACTCTCAGGATTTCATCAAAGAAAAGCATGGTTTGACTGGTAAGCCTTTGAACTTTGTATTCCACGGTGGATCAGGATCTACAGTAGAGGAAATCAGAGAAGCAAATAGTTACGGATCTATCAAGATGAATATCGATACAGATATGCAATGGGCATTCTGGGAAGGTATCTTGAACAACTACAAAAAGAACGAGGCATATCTTCAGACTCAACTGGGTAGCCCAGATGGAGCTGATAGCCCAAACAAGAAATATTACGATCCAAGAAACTGGTTGCGTAAAGGCGAAGAGAACTTCGTGAAGCGTCTTGAGCTTGCATTTGAGATGCTTAATGCGGTGAATAGAAATTAATTTCTACTTAGCTTAGAATCAAAAAGTCACCCTCACAGGTGACTTTTTTTGTTTCTGGTAAGTACGGATTTCACCAAAATTCCGATAGGATTTTAGTGAATAAGTCTTCTGATGGAGCTGAACCCAGTATTGGAGAAAAAGGTGTTCTGTAGCCAATTCTGGGTTTAGTATTTCTTTGATTCCCTAGGTAGTTCTATTATTCTGACAAGCCTTCAGCTTTTCTACCGTTCCTAAATCAAAAAAAAACCTCTGGATCCAGATATATACCAGGATTCAAAGGTCAATTATTGAAACCTTCGGGAATTTGAAAACTCCAAAGGTTGAAAGGAATTACGTAGATAAGATCTTCGCTACACGGAAATCATCCTCATCAACTGATTTATCATCAACGATTGCTTTTTTGATAGGAGTGTAGACCACTTTGTTATTGATCAGTCCAGCCATCACGTCGTATTTACCCTGAAGCAAACCTTCTACAGCCGCAACTCCCAATTTGGAAGCAAGTAGACGGTCATAAGAGCTAGGTGAGCCACCGCGCTGTAAGTGACCTAGAATAGTTACTTTGATATCGTAGTAAGGAAGGTGCTTTTTCACAAGAGAAGCTATTTCTGTTGCTCCTCCGCTTTTCCCACCTTCTGCCACGATCACAATATTGGATGCTTTTTTGGCTTTCGTTCTTATTCTTAATTTATCTACCAAGTGTTCAATCGGCATTTTTTTCTCAGGAATAAGAATCGCAGCAGCTGCACTACCAATTCCTGCATTAATAGCAATGAATCCTGCGTCACGTCCCATTACTTCCACAAAGAAAAGCCTATCGTGGGATGTAGCTGTGTCTCGGATCTTGTCAATAGCTTGAATAGCCGTGTTACAAGCAGTGTCAAAACCAATGGTTGAATCTGTGCCTGAAAGGTCATTGTCAATCGTACCTGGAAGACCAATCGCTGGTACACCAAATTCTTTATAGAATAAATGCGCTCCAGTCAAAGATCCATCACCCCCGATAACCACAAGTGCATCTATACCATGGCTTTTCAGATTGTTATAGGCAGTTTGTCTACCTTCTGGAGTACGGAATTCAGCACTTCTTGCGGACTTTAGGAATGTTCCACCACGCTCGAGCACATGTGTGATGTGCTTTGATTCTAGCTTTTTGATATCATTTTGGATCATACCCTCGTAGCCGCGGTAGATTCCATACATTTCTATATCGTAGTACAATCCTGCTCTTACTACAGCACGGATTGCAGCGTTCATGCCTGGGGAGTCTCCTCCAGAAGTTAGAACGCCAATTTTTTTAATGGTTTTAGCTTCCATTTTTTAGGTTTGAGTAAAGGCTTTAAACATAAGTTCGGCCGAAGCCGGGTTGGTCGCTAACGGGATATTGTGTACGTCACAAATCCTCATCAGCATTTGAACATCTGGCTCATGCGGATGCTTGTCAAGTGGGTCTCTAAAGAAAACAACCATTGCTAGTTCTTTCTGAGCTGCCATAGCGGCAATCTGTGCATCTCCTCCATAAGGGCCAGATAGCAGTTTTTCGACTTCAAATCCGGCTTTTTCTATATGGGAACCAGTGGTCCCTGTAGCTACCAAATCCACATCTGCCTGTAGCAGTCTTTCACGGAATCCACTTAAAAAATGAACCATGTCGGCTTTTTTACCATCATGGGCTATAAGAGCAATTTTCATTAGGTATAGTGTTGTAATAGGTTCGTGCCAAAGTTAGGGAAATCTTTCCCTGATCGGTTGGCTTATTTGATATTTAAAGCCTGATAACTAGTAGGCTCAAATCAATTTTTCCAAATAAAGTAAGAAAGTGTATTCTAACGCCATTTCTTTAAGGGAATTGAATCGGCCCGAAGCTCCTCCATGTCCTGCTTCCATATTGGTATGGAGAAATAGAAGTTTAGAATCAGTTTTTAATTCGCGCAGTTTTGCCACCCATTTGGTAGGTTCCCAGTATTGTACCTGGCTATCATGTAGTCCGGAGGTGATCAGTAGATTCGGATAATCTTTGGCTTCCACATTGTCATAAGGTGAATAGGAGAGCATGTACTCATAGTATTCTTTATCCTTGGGATTACCCCATTCCTGAAATTCTCCTGTAGTCAACGGGATGCTTTCATCAAGCATCGTTGTCACGACATCCACAAATGGCACCGCTGCAATTAGTCCATTGAAAAGATCTGGTCTCAGATTCATTACAGCTCCCATTAATAAACCTCCTGCACTACCTCCCATAGCATACAAATGGTCAGGAGATGTATATTTCTCAGCGATCAGGTGCTCAGCGCATGAGATGTAATCGGTAAAGGTATTTCGCTTTTTTAGCATTTTTCCATCCTCATACCATCCTCGGCCTAAGTCTTCACCACCTCTGATATGAGCTATAGCAAAGACGAATCCTCTATCCAATAAACTCAAGCGACTGCTGGAGAAATAAGCATCCATGCTGTAGCCATACGATCCATAGGAATAGAGTAGGAGAGGATTGGAGCCGTCGGGAGAGAATTTATCGATTTTGTATACTAGCGAAATGGGTACCATGACTCCGTCTGAAGCTTTTGCCCAGACTCTAGCTGAAGTATATTCCGAAGTTTCATAACCGCCCACGATTTCTTGCTGCTTAAGCAAAGTTTTCTCCTTAGTCACCATATGGTAATCAAAGGTGCTAGCAGGAGTTACAAGAGAATTGTATCCAAAGCGAAGGATTGTAGTATCATATTCTGGGTTCGTGCTGATCCAAGCGGTGTAGGTTTCATCGTCAAATTCTAAGGAATGTGAAGGTGTGCCATCCCAAGGTTTGATATTGATTTTGCAAAGTCCATTTGTTCTTTCTTGTACGACAAGAAAGTCGGAGAAAATGTCAAAATCCTCCAACAGTACAGTTTCTCTATGTGGAATTACGTCCTCCCAATTTTCCATTTGAGGAGCAGCGATTGGCGCTTTTACCAATTTGAAGTTTTGAGCTTCTAGATTTGTTCTGATCCAAAAGTGATCCTGATAATGATCTGCAGCGTATTCCAAATGAGGAATTCTAGGTTGAAGAAGTGTGAACTCTCCTGTAGGATTAGCTGCTTCCAAAAACCTCATTTCAGAAGATATTGTGCTTTCGGAATGAATGAGTATGAATTTTTCAGATTTGGTTTTATGTACTACACAGGAGAACTCCTCATCTTTTTCTTCATAAATCATGATGTCACTTTCAGTGGAAGTGCCCAGCTTATGTGAATAAATTTGATAAGAGCGAAGAGTCTCGGGATCTTGTTTGGAGTAAAAAAGTGTTTGGTTATCAGCTGCCCATGCGAAATTCCCTGTGATAGCTGGAATGTGATCAGAGAGAATATTACCTGTCTCGAGATCTTTAAAATGAATCTCATAGATTCTTCTTCCTACTTCATCTGCTGCAAATGCAAGTGTTTTCAAGTCAGAAGTAGCTGCTGTTCCACTTACCTGATAGTATGACTTGCCTTCAGCCAGTCTATTGACATCAAGGAAAATTTCTTCAGGAGCCTCTAAATTTCCTTTTTTTCGACAATACAAGGGGTATTCACCACCTGTTTCGTATTTGATGTACCAGAAATAGCCCGATTTACGGTAAGGAACACTTTCGTCATCTTCCTTTATTCTACCTTTCATTTCCTGAAATAACTTCTCTTGAAATTCTTCAGTGGATTTTAAATTTGTTTTAAGGTATTCATTCTCAGCATTTAGGTACTCGATGACCTCAGGGTTTTCCCGGTCGCGCATCCAATAATAGTTGTCGGTACGCTGATGACCATGTGTTTCTAAGAGCTGAGCTATTTTTTTGGCTTTAGGTGCCTGCATTATCTAGAGTATTTAAGCTTGCAATGTTAAGGAAAAAAATGGGCGTAGAGTTCTCTTCTAGCTAGGAAAATGGAAGTTCAATTGCATTTTCTACTAATTAAAATGTCATGTAAATAGGTATTGAGTCTTGGATTGGAGATTTTTTTTTAAAATATTCAGTAAATAATTAAACCATTAACCAAAAACTTATGGGATTTCTGAAAGAGTTTAAAGAGTTTGCCGTCAAAGGCAATGTAGTTGATCTAGCTGTTGCTGTGATCATAGGTGGTGCTTTCGGTAAGATTGTCGCATCCTTTGTGAAAGATATCGTAATGCCACCAATTGGTGTATTGCTAGGGGGAGTCAGCTTTACTGATTTAGCGATAGTACTAAAGGAAAGTAGCGTAGGACCTGCAGGAGAAGATCTAGGCCCTGTATTGCTTACTTATGGTATTTTTGTCCAAAATGTATTAGATTTTGTCATTATTGCATTAGTGATTTTCATTGCTGTGAAAGCGCTCTCCAATATGAAGAAGAAAGAAGCTGTTGCTCCAACTCCTCCGCCTCCAGCACTTTCTAAATCAGAAGTACTTCTTGAAGAAATCAGAGACCTATTGAAAAAAGTTTAACGCATAAAAAAAGCGGCTTTAAGCCGCTTTTTTTATTTCTTGTCATCATCCCTTCGCCTTTGGTAGATATGTCTAGCAAATTCTCAAAATCAATTTATTAATTGAATTGTTACGCATGAAAAACACCATCGTTTTCATTGGGGTAGCTTTATATTTTCCCTTTTTGAACTTAGTGTGTGAGTGTTAGTATTGTAAGAACTAAATTGATTTTTCTTATTTGGTAATAATAAATATTCATTTTACAAAATGAAAGATAAAGACATATTGGAAACGGAAATTTCATTATTATTGGAGACTGTTTATGTTAAATACGGTTATGATTTTAGGCAGTATTCTCAAGCACATATCAGGCGCAGGGTCATGAATAGGATGGTGATGTCGGGATTAGAGAAAGTTTCTCAACTGCAAGCGAAGGTTCTGAGCGATGAAGCATTTGCTTCCGAACTTTTGCAGGACCTATCCATAACAGTAACCGAAATGTTTCGTGACCCCGGCTTTTATAAGTCATTAAGAGAAAATGTTATTCCTGTTTTAAAAACGTACCCTTTTATAAAAATATGGCATGCAGGCTGTGCTGCGGGCCAAGAAGCGTATTCAATGGCTATTCTTATGCAGGAAGAAGGTTTGTATGAAAGGACAACCATATATGCTACAGATTTTAACCAACAAGCATTGAACAAAGCGAAAGAAGGAATTTTTTCGAACGGAATGATTAAGGAATACACTACCAATTATCAATTATCGGGTGGAAAAGAATCTTTTTCAAGTTATTATACTTCCAATTATGATAACGTGATCATGAAGCAATCTTTGAAAAAAAATATTGTTTGGGCAAATCACAATCTGGTTACTGATAGTGTATTTGCTGAGGTAAACTTGATATTATGTAGAAATGTGCTTATTTATTTTGATAAAAACTTACAGAATAAAGTGCAAAAACTTTTTTATAATAGTCTGATTAATGGCGGTATTTTATGTTTGGGATCTAAAGAAAGTTTGCGATTTACAGATGTGTATGATAAATATACCGAGTTGGATAACAAACAACGAATATTTAAAAAGAAATATTAATAAATGGTTCTACCACGAATTTAATGGAGATCTGACAAGATTGCGACATCTAGCCATTAGGTGAATTTCTGAAAGTTCTGATTTTCAGGATAAAAAAGTCTTTTGAAAGCTTATTGATTTGCATATTATAATCCTATATATATATATATATATATATATATATATATCACTAACTTAAGGGTAGAACCTAATAAATGAATTACGAAGCAATCGTTATAGGAGTTTCTTCAGGTGGTATGAATGCTATGAAAATTTTGTTCTCCATATTATCCAAGGACTTTAGTATGCCCATTATAATAGTACAGCATATCAGTCCACGTTCGGATAACCAATGGATAAATCTTTTAAATGATAAAAGTAATCTCCATATAAAAGAAGCAGATGAAAAAGAAAAAATTGAATCCGGAAATATTTATATTTCTCCACCTAATTATCATTTGATGATCGAGAGAGATAAAACTCTTTCCCTTACTGTAGATGAACGTGTAAATTTTGCGCGACCATCAATTGATGTACTTTTTGAATCGGCTGCCGAAGCATATAATAGCAAATTGATTGGAGTAGTACTTACCGGCTCTAATAATGACGGAGCAAAAGGTATAAAACGAATACAAGAATGCGGTGGTTTAGCCATAGTTCAAAATCCAGAAACAGCTGAATCATCTTATATGCCGGCATCAGCTATTGCTGCTATACAACCGGATTATATTTTATCACTGGAGGATATAGCAGAGTTGCTAATAAAAATTGACAAACAAAAAGAATAATCTTATGAATTTAACAATAAAGAGTAAACTAATTGGAGGCATCGTTGTCATAATAGTTTTGCTACTCTCGATGGCATTTTTTATGACCAATAAACTGTCGGAATCTAATGACCGGCTGAATAAGATTGTAGATGTGTCCTCCCAAAGAATAAATCTCTCCAATGAATTGATGATTGCTGTATTGGATCAAACTAGGCATGAAAAGAATATAATACTCGAGAAAGATCCTGTTCAAAAAGATTATTACAAAGATCGTATTTACAAAGCATTAGAAACTATTGATACAAAAACAAGTGAGTTAGATGAATTAGTGGATGATAAAGGAAAAGTCATTCTGAACGAATTTAAAACCTCCTGGACCGATTATAAATCCGATTTGAATCAGATACTTTTATTGACTATGAAGAATCAAGATGAGGAAGCATTTAAAATTTCCATTGATAGAGGTTTGAAAGTAAGAGATGCTGCCATTACCCAATTAGAAAGACTTATCGATAAGAATGAAAAGAGCATGGAGAATGATAAAATAGAAAACAATGCCAACTACAATGCTGCCTTAAATTTAATTATTGCTTTAATTATTGCAAGCATTATATTAGCGATCATTATTTTTTACTGGATCATACAAAGTATTACAAAACGTATTTCAGTAATAGCAAAAGAAGCTGAAAAAATTGCAAGCCGTGAGTTTACAAATGATAAACTAGAAGACAATACGAATGATGAATTAAAGCCAATATTCAATTCACTGATAAGTGTAAATGAAAGCTTCCGTGAGGTAACTGAAAGTGCCAACAATGTTGCTTCCGGAGATTATGAAATTGATATAATCCCACGTTCGGACAAAGATACTTTAGGCAACGCGTTAAAGAAAATGACTCGCTCACTGCGCGAAACAACTGCTGCAAATAAAAAACACAATTGGTTTTCTGTGGGTCAAAATCAACTCAATGAAAAATTAGTAGGAGATCAAAGTATTGAAGAACTGGCAAGCCATACAATTAGTTTTTTATGCACTTACCTGAAAGCAAATATAGGAGCGGTTTACCTGTTCAATGATAAAGATGATTCACTGGTGCTCAACGGGCAATACGCCTTTACATCGCCTAAAGATATTAAAGAAAAGTTTACATTGAATGAAGGGCTCATTGGCCAGGCAGCATTGGAACAAAAACAAATCTCTTTAAACGATATTACAGACGAGCAAATACATATCACTTCATCCGTTCTGAATACCAAACCAAAACAATTGCTCATTACTCCTTTTTTGTTTGAGGGTAAAACATTGGGAGTAATAGAAATGGGCCGCCTTACCGATTTCTCCGAAACGGAGAAAGAATTCATCAATGCTTCCATGGAAAGTATTGCCATAAGTGTTAATTCGGCCATTGCAAGAAAACAAATACAGGAATTGCTTGAAGAAACAAAGGTTCAGAGTGAAGAACTTGAGATGCAGCAGGAAGAGCTTAAACAAACGAATGCAGAACTGGAAGAGCAGACACAAAATCTGAAACAACAACAGGAGGAATTGCAAATGACCAATGAAGAACTGGAAGAACAAACCCAGTCATTGGAAATAAAAAACCAGGAAGTTGAATCAGCAAAATATGATATTGAACAAAAAACAAAACAACTGGAAATAAGCAGCAAGTATAAATCAGAATTCCTTGCAAACATGTCGCATGAATTAAGGACACCCCTTAATAGCTTGCTCATCCTGTCAAAAGATTTAGCGGAAAACAGGAATAAAAATCTGGATGAGGATCAGGTTGATAGTGCCGAAATTATTTATAAGAGCGGCCATGATCTGCTTATTTTAATTAATGAAGTTCTTGACCTGTCCAAGATAGAAGCCGGAAAAATGTCGGTAAACATTGAAAGAGTATCACTTAGAAATTTTACAGATGAGCTTCTTCGTAATTTCAAACATCAGGCTGAACAAAAAGGATTGAAGCTGACTTCAAAACTGAACAAAGAATTGCCCGAATCCATCCGCACCGATTCACAACGTTTGAATCAGATATTGAAAAACCTTTTATCCAATGCCATAAAATTCACCGAAAAAGGAAGTGTGAACATAAGTATTGACCGATATACGGAAAGTACAGTGATCATCTCCATAACCGATACAGGTATTGGAATACCCGAAGACAAACAAATGGCCATATTTGAAGCTTTTCAACAAGCAGACGGCGGCACTTCCAGAAAGTATGGCGGTACCGGCTTAGGCCTTTCCATTTCACGTGAACTTGCAAAATTGTTAGGAGCTGAAATAAAATTAAGCAGCAAATTAAACGAAGGATCTACTTTTTCAATCATTATTCCGCTGGAAATACATCATGAACAGGAACCCGCAAGAACAAGCATACTAAAGGAACCTGTTTTGTATAAACCACAATATCAAAATGACTCAGGATACCTGAATTATCCAAGCATAGAAGATGACAGAGATACCATAACAAAGGATGATAAAGTAGTGCTCATCATTGAAGACGATCTGAAATTTGCTTCTATACTTTTAAAGCAAGCCAACAAAAAAGGATTCAAATGTTTGTCGGCAGCAAGCGGAGAAGATGGTTTATTGCTGGCAATAAAACACAAACCACAAGCTATTATTCTGGATATGGAACTACCAGGTATCAATGGACATAACGTATTGCACGAATTAAAAGAAAACCCAGCGGTAAGACATATACCGGTGCATATTATTTCGGCAAATGAACGTTCGCTGGAACCGATCAAAGAAGGAGCAATTGAGTATTTGATGAAACCGGTAAATAAAAATGATCTGGAGGAAGCATTTAACAGAATTGAAAATTTTGTCAACAGAAAAATGAAAAACCTGCTCATTATTGAAGACAATGAAAATGCCAGAAAAGCCATGCGGAAACTTATTGGGAATGGGGATGTGAAATGTCTTGAGGCTGGAACAGGTAAAGATGCGCTGACTTTATATAAGCAGAATCACATCGATTGCATTATTCTGGATATTGGCTTACCCGACATGACCGGATTTGACCTTATCTATCAACTGGAGAGTTTAAAAGATCATACCATTCCTCCTATTATTATTTATACCGGCAAGGAACTTACAAAGGAAGAAAACAATGAATTACAAAAATATGCAGAAAGCATTATCATAAAAGGTGTAAAATCGGAAGAACGATTGTTAGATGAAACCGCTCTTTTCCTTCACAGAACGATTAGTAATTTACCGGAATCAAAACAAGTGATCATCAATAATTTGTATGATAAAGAAGCTGTTTTTCATTCGAAAAAAATATTATTGGTAGATGATGATATGCGAAATGTATTTGCATTATCCAAAATATTAAAAGAACGGGGAATGGAAATCATAAAAGCAGAAAATGGGAAAAATGCCTTGGAGATGTTGGATGCACATGCTGATATTGATCTGGTATTGATGGATATTATGATGCCGGAAATGGATGGTTATGAAGCAATGCAACGAATACGATCACAAGTGAAGTATAAGAATTTACCTGTAATTGCGCTTACAGCAAAAGCTATGAATGATGATAAACAAAAATGTATTGATGCAGGCGCCAATGATTACATTGCAAAACCTGTTGATGTAGAACGGTTGCTATCATTGATGCGTGTATGGTTAAGTAAATAGACGAGAAATAAGTTTGAAGACGGAAGACCGAAGACGGGAGACCGAAGACCGAAGCCTGCCAACCGATAACTGACAGTGCCTTAATAAAGTTGTCACATTTTGTTGGCGTTTACAAATCCAAACAAGATGAAAAATGACTATGAAATTAAGCAAAAGCGTTCCTTCAGTGAAGCATTAAGAAAGCAGATCGTT
>Ga0123337_10000582_pt1 | contig 59018 bp, 41 predicted proteins | sample frozenSSSSmetaG_FD_89792 | JGI IMG/M metagenome (GOLD analysis project Ga0123337, IMG submission 89792) | Glacier valley bacterial and archeal communities from Borup Fiord, Nunavut, Canada, to study Microbial Dark Matter (Phase II) -... | ecosystem: Environmental > Aquatic > Freshwater > Ice >... | reverse complement strand
TAATATTAGGCTATCGTTTATTCAACCAGGTAAGCCTCAGCAGAATGCCTATGTTGAGTACCACGGCTTCGTGAGAGGTATAACAGAACTGTAAGAGGAGACTTGTTGAATCAGCATTTATTCGGTAGTATAACTGAGGTACAAGAATTTGCTACTAAGTGGTTGTGGTCTTACAATAACGAAAGACCGAATATGGCTATTGGTGGCTTAAACTCTCTACTCATAACGTCGGTTATTAATGGGAGGATTACCCAAGGTACATTATAAAATTAAAAATTTCAGCTTAAAATTACAATAATTAGTTGTCTTAAAAATATTTTTAATGAATTAAGTAATACCTAAGACTTAAGCTTTAATAACAATTCAACAACCAAGTTTTAAATAACATGTATTTAAAATTAAAAAAAAGTAATAATAAGTTATTCAAAATATTTAAAATTTATTATAAGAAACTTCTTTTGTTACCAAAATAGCACTTGACTTAGAAAGTTTAGTCTAATATTTTCCATAGAGACCCATAAAAACCCAAATTAACCCAAAATTTACCAAATCTTAGTTATATTGGTTAATAAATTAACTATCAGATGTTTTAATGAATATATTTTTATCTAAATATATCAATAATATTGACGCCAAGGGTAGGGTTTCAGTACCACCATTGTTTAGGGTAGTGCTGCAAAATGAGGAATTTAACGGTATTATAGCTTACCCATCATTCCGTAATAAATGTATTGAAGCCTGCAGTATCTCAAGACTTAAGCAATTAAGTGAAATCATTCAGGATTTAGATCCATATTCTGAAGAGAGAGATGCTTTCGAGACAATAATCTTAGGTGAGGCTATTCAACTTCCTTTCGATAAGGAGGGTAGGGTTATTTTAAGTAAATCATTAATGGATCATGCAGGTATTAGTAATCAAGCTTCATTTGTAGGAAAGGGTCAAGTATTTGAAATATGGCAGCCGCAAAGTTTTGAAAATTATCTAACTACTGCAAAACAGATGGCCCAAAATAATCGTTTAACGCTTAAAAATATACAAAAATCATAATGATTAAAAAAAATACAAGTTTAAAAAAGGAAGCTCACAGTTCAGTTCTACTAAACGAAGTAATTGAATATTTAGCACCTAAAGCTGGCAAAAAATTTTTAGATTGTACATTCGGTGCAGGTGGATATAGCGCAGCCATTCTAGAATCTTGCGACTGTAAAGTAACTGGAGTTGATCGTGATCCAACTGTAATGACTTTTGTAAAAAATTTAGAAAATAAGTACAAACAACGTTTCAATTTTATTCAGGCAGATTTTGGTTCAGTTATAGAACAGTTATCAGATTCTCAATTTGATGGCATTGTACTTGATCTTGGAGTTTCCTCGATGCAGATAGATAATGCAGACAGAGGCTTTTCTTTCATGCATGACGGGCCTTTGGATATGAGAATGAGCAAAACTGGAATGTCAGCTGCTGAGTTTGTAAATGAAGCCGCTGAAGAAGTAATTGCTGAAGTGATTTATAAATATGGGGACGAGACGGCTTCCAGGAAAATCGCTAGCAAAATAGTATTTGAGCGAAATCTTGAACTTATAACAACTACAGATAGACTTGCCAAAATTGTGCGTAGTGCAATTGGCTTCAGAAAAAGTAAAATTGATCTTGCAACCAAGACCTTCCAAGCGATAAGAATATTTATAAATAATGAGCTCGAGCAGCTTGAATATTTTCTGGAAAACGTAGCAATGATTTTAGCACCTGGAGGTAGGCTTGTGGTGGTTTCTTTCCATTCACTTGAAGACAGTATTGTGAAATACTTTTTCAGGGAAAATTCATCTAAAATTGTTGCGCAATCTAAATACGCGAAAAACGCTCCTGCTATAGAGCCCGGGAAATGGCTGAAAATCATTACTAAAAAGCCAGTATCTCCAGGGGATGAGGAGCTTAAAAAAAATGTTAGAGCAAAATCGGCCAAGTTAAGAGCTGCAGTTAAAATTGAGGGAATATATGATAGCTAGACTGCCAAGTTACTTTATAATTATTACATTTGTAGTTACAGCGATTGGATTATTTCTAATTAAAGATAGTGTAGGTAATTTGAGCTATCAACTGAGTGAGATTAATAGACAAATTTTGATTGAAAGAAATAACATTCATATGCTTAAAGCAGAGTCTGCATATCTTACTTCTCCTGAAAGATTAAGAAAACTTACAAATGCTTATCTGCCTCTTAGTAATATTAAACCAAATCAAATGATTAGAAATCCTTTGACAACAAGTGAGAATCAGGACTTTGCTGATGTTAATGTATCTGAAGTTACACTCAAATCTCATGTTAAATGGCGTTATAAGAGATCTCCCAACAAATATTTAAAAACAGTCTCTGATCGGAGATGATTTTGAAAATAACCTCTTTAATTAAACTGATTCTAAAAAATATATATAATTTTCTAAAACTCAAACTCAATTTTTCGAGAACAGACAAAAAGACCCATAGTTCCGTAATTCAAAGAAGACATATTGAGGAAAAGGCATCTATTTTTAGTTGGGATGTTTGCACTAATAGTGCTCGTTTAAGGATCTTTATTGTAACGATTGGATTTGGTGTTTGTTTTTTAGGCCTTACTTATCGCCTAATAATAATTGCAAATCATGAATATATAAAATCCGGTTCATTTGCTAAAATAAGTAGTTTTAGAAAAGAAATTGTTGATAGAAATGGTAATTTGCTTGCTGTAAATTTACCTTCTTCCTCACTATTTGCCAATCCTCAGAAAGTGTTAAATATAGCAGATGCGGCAGAAAAGCTTAAGAAAGCAATACCTGAACTCGATCAGAAAAAGCTAATTGCAGATTTAAAAAGTGACAAAAGTTTTCTATGGATAAAAAGAGATATTACTCCAAAAGAACAAGAAAAAATATTTAATTTAGGTTTGCCTGGTTTTGATTTTGAGTATGAACAAAAAAGGATTTATACATTCGGTAGACTTCTTTCTCATATTGTAGGTTATGTAGGTAGAGACTTTATGGGTCTTGCAGGGCTTGAAAAACATTACAACGAATTTTTAAACAATACTGAAATTCTTGCGAGTAAGCTTGAGCAAAACAAGTCGCTTGAACTTTCAATTGACGTACGACTTCAAAATATACTAAGTGAAGAAATCGATAGGGTAATGAAAGAATTTCGAGCGGTTGGTGCAGTTGGGGTTATAGTTAGTCCCAAGAATGGTGAAATTCTAGCGATGGTCAGTAAACCTGATTTTGATCCTCATTACCCAAGTCAGGCTTTGCCCGAAGAATTATTTAATAGAGCGAGTCACGGGGTAATCGATACGGGCTCGGTGTTTAAAACTATCACCATGGCCATAGGTCTTGATACGGATAATATTACATTGCAAGATGCGTACGACGTAACTTACATGAAGGTAGGCAAATTTTCATTGAAAGATTATCATCCGCACAAGGGATGGCAAACTGTTCCGGAAATATTCTTGCATTCATCAAATATAGGCACTGCACAGATTGTACTTGAAGTTGGGGAAGAGAAACTTAGAAGTTACTTTAAAAATTTAGGTCTTCTTGACAAGCTTGAACTTGAAATACCTGAACGAGGTAAGCCTCTTTATCCCACTATTAGTAAATGGTCAGATTTAAGCTTAGTGACGATGTCATATGGATATGGTTTGTGCATTACGCCTTTACATTTTATTCAAGCTGTTATCCCGATTGTTAATGGTGGCAAGTTTCATCCATTAACTTTGATTAAGCGCCCAGAGGGTGTACCTGTTCCTGAAAAACAGGTTTTTAGTGAGAAAACTTCTTTAGAGATGAGGAAATTACTAAGACTAACAGTAAAGGAAGGAACGGGTAAAAGAGCTGAAGTTAAAGGGTACTTAGTTGGCGGTAAAACAGGGACTGCTGAAAAATTAAGTGGTAAACGGTATGTTAAGAACAGTAGGGTATCCTCGTTTTTAGGAGTACTTCCTGCTTCTGATCCTAAATATTTAATTTATATTGTATTTGATGAACCCAAAGGCAATAAAGAATCATTCGGTTTTGCAACTGCAGGATTTACAGCAGCGCCTGCAGTGGGTAGAGTTTTTGAAAGAATGGTTGCATTATACGGATTGCAAACTGTTGATGAAAATGATATCGAAGTGCAAAATATCACCAACGTGGATTTTAAAATAGATAATGAAGTATAAAATCACTGCACTTTTCGAAGAGCATAAAATCACTGGGATTAACTTTGATTCAAAAAAAATCAAAAGTGGCGAAGCTTTTTTTGCAATAAGAGGCTCAAAGTTTGACGGTAACGAATATATTGAAGACGCGCTAAAAGCTGGTGCAAGCTTAATATTTAGCGATTGTGAGTCACATAAAGATAATAATTCAATAGTTTACGTTGAGGACATCCGCGCTTCTTTAATAATTGCTGCAGAAATTTTTTACCTTAAAACTCCAAAAAATCTAATCGCTGTAACTGGAACTAATGGTAAGACCTCAGTTGTATCTTATTGTCAGCAATTATTTGCGTTGCTCGGCAATGAAAGCGCAAGTCTCGGGACTATAGGACTTGTATGTTCTGATAAAAACATAACTACAAAGTTTGATACTGAGCAGTACAAAGCTCTTACCAGCACAGATATTTTAACATTCAGACAAATACTGAATTATCTGGCTGAAAATAACATAAATAACTTAGCATTTGAGGCCTCAAGTCACGGGATTGATCAACAAAGATTAGGTAATTTGCAAGTTCAAGCAGCGGCTTTTACGAATTTCAGCCAAGACCATTTGGACTATCATGGGACTATGAAGAATTACCTTAATACTAAGCTTAAACTATTTACAAGTCATTTAGCAAGGGATGGGCTTGCAGTAATAAGTTCAGAGATTTCAGAGATTGATTATATAAAAGAATTTTTCAATAAAAATGACATTAATTATTTGACCGTAGGTACTACAGGTAAAATGAAAATTTACTCTGCTGATCAATTAATGACCGGACAAAATATAGCGTTTTCATATGAAGGAAAAGATTATAATTTTCAAACAGAAATAATTGGTAGCTTCCAGGCGAGTAATCTACTGATTGCAGCAGCACTGGTGCATAAGTTTAAGATAGCTTCCATGGATGAGATTATAAAAAAAATCACTTCTGTAAAAGCTGTAAAGGGTAGACTAGAGCGTATTACACAAGTTAATGATCACTTTCAAGTTTTTGTAGATTATTCTCATACTCCGGAAAGTTTAGGAAAAGCCTTAATTGAGCTTAAAAAAATTAAATCTGCAAGCGGCAAACTTATTGTAGTATTTGGCTGTGGTGGAAATCGCGATGTGGGTAAACGTCCTCTAATGGGTGAGATATCTTCGAGGTACGCAGGTATCCAAATTGTAACTGATGATAATCCAAGATTTGAAGATCCAAGTGCTATTCGAAGACAGATCCTTGCAGCAGTACCTCAAGCTAAGGAAATAGGTGATAGGACTTTAGCGATAACTACGGCTGTTAATATGCTAGAACACGGTGATATTTTACTTATCGCAGGTAAAGGGCATGAAGATTATCAGATAATAGGTGACGTAAAGATTCCATTAGATGATTCGAAGATTGCAAGAAGTGCTTTGGAAAATAAAATATGATCTGGACAGGTAAACAATTACAAGAAGCCTTAAAAGTTGAAGTTAACCATGATCTGCAAGCAGGCATAATACAATTTAATTCAAAGGATATTACGAAAGATGACCTATTTATTGCAATAGCCGGAAAAACAGATGGTCACAATTATGTCAAAGACGCAATAATACGTGGAGCTTCATGTGTTATAGTTGAAAAGCCTATTGACGGAATTTCACCTGAACAAACTATAATAGTTACAAATACAAAACTCGCACTTGATCAACTTGCCAGTTACAAAAGAGCAAACTCCAAGGCTAGGTTTATTGCTGTCACTGGTAGTGTAGGTAAGACTAGTGCTAAAGAAGCTTTGAAAATTATGTTTGAAGCTTACGGGAAAACTTTTGCTAGTCGCGGAAACTTCAATAATGAGTTAGGGGTTGCTATTAACCTTGCCTCAATGCCCTGTGACGTTGAATATGCAATCTTTGAACTAGGCATGAATCATGCTGGTGAGATTAGAGAACTTGTAAAAATCGTAAAACCCGATATTGCAATGATAACCTCTATATCTGCAGCTCATTTGGAATTTTTTAGTTCTATTGAAGATATCGTTGACGCTAAATGTGAAATTTTTGAAAATATGAATGTTGATGGGGCCGCAGTAATTAACAGAGATAGTGTTTATTATGATCAAATGAACCGAAATGTTCAGCACAATAATATAAGCAATATTTACACATTTGGTGTGTTGGAATCAGCTAAAGTCCAGTTAATAGACTACAAAGTTGAGTTAAATAAAACTCGAGTCCAATATAGTATTAATAATACTAAAATAGTTATAGACATGCCATACATCTTGCCTGTTCACCAAGCTGAGAATTTTGCTGGATGCTTCGCAGTATTATCAAGTTTGGGACTTAACATGACTAAAGCTGCTGAAGCTGTAAAAGGGTTTGAGCTAGATGATGGTCGAGGCAAAATTATTAGAGTTCGTAAAAGCGACAAAAAGTTTCAGATTATTTGTGATTATTACAATTCAAATCCAGCATCACTCAAAGCATCACTAAATTTTTTCAGGTTAATAGAACATCCAAATAAGGTCGTTATCATTGGAGATATGAAAGAGCTTGGTGATTCCTCAGCCAACCTTCATGCAGAATTAGTGCCATATATTATAGGCAGCGGTGCCACTAAAATTATTTTAGTCGGCGTGCAAGTCAAATTTATTAATGATTTGTTACCGAAAAAAATGTATATAAAACAATTTGATAATGTTGATGTTTTGATGCCTGAACTTGAATCTATTTTAGAAGATGGGGAGTTTGTTTTAATCAAAGGATCGCGTAGCATTAATTTACAAAAAATACTTGAATATTTTGATAAAGATTAAAAATAGAATATTGGATGCTATATAATTTATTTGCGCCTTACATCAATAAATTGCACATCGCTAATTTATTTCATTATATTACTTTTAGAAGTGGGCTTGCTATCTTAATAAGCTTAAGTATCTGCTTCATTATCGGCCCTTGGTTGATAAATTATTTAAAATCCCTTCAAGAGCATGGCCAGCCTATTAGAGATGATGGCCCTGAAACTCACAAGGAGAAAGCAGGTACTCCTACGATGGGCGGTATAATGATTATAAGTGCAAGTCTTATATCGACTTTACTACTTGCTGATCTCGCAAATCCTTACATTTGGATTACTTTATTTGTACTGATAGCTTATGGGATATTAGGATTCATTGATGATTATTCTAAAGTTAAAAAGAATAATTCAAAAGGTGTTAGTGGAAAAATAAAGTTGCTTATCCAGTTGATAGTCGGGCTTATAGCGTGCATTGCTGTTGAGTTTTATACAGGCGAAAAAATCTTTACGCAGCTTAGTTTTCCTTTTTTTAAAAATCTAGTTATTAATCTTGGATATTTTTACTTGCCATTTGCAGTATTTGTTATTGTTGGAAGTTCAAATGCAGTTAATTTAACCGACGGGCTTGATGGACTGGCTGCTGTGCCAATTGCCATTGCTGCAGCGTCTTTTGCGTTAATCAGCTATTTAGTGGGAAACAGCATTTATTCAAATTATCTTCAAATAACTCATATACAAAGTGTAGGAGAACTAACCATTTTTTGCTGTGCGATTGTAGGGAGTAGCTTAGGATTTTTGTGGTTCAACGCGCAGCCTGCTGAAATATTTATGGGAGATACAGGTAGCCTGAGCCTTGGTGGTGCTCTTGGTATTATTGCAGTAATCACTAAACACGAAATAGTACTTGGCATTATCGGTGGAGTTTTTGTAATCGAAACTTTATCCGTGATCATTCAGGTATATTATTTCAAGGCTACAGGTGGTAAGAGAATATTTAGGATGGCACCTTTGCATCACCATTTTGAAAAACAAGGTTGGAAAGAGTCAAAGGTAGTAGTAAGATTTTGGATTATAGCAGTTGTTTTTGCATTAATCGGGCTATCTTCTTTGAAGCTGAGGTAGATCATGTTCGGAAATAATCCTAAAAGAGCAGCTGTAATTGGAAGTGGCGATATTCTCGATGTTCAGCAGATTTTTAAAACTATTCAAGGTGAGGGGCCATTTGCAGGAAGACCTTCAGTGTTTATAAGACTTGGAGGATGCAACCTAGCATGCAGTTTTTGTGATACCGAATTTGAGAGTTTTGAAACTTTAGAATTACAAACTATCCTTGATGAAGTTTACAAACTAAGTCTAAATACTAAAAATTTAAGGTCTGTAAATTTAATAGTTATTACCGGTGGTGAGCCGCTCCGTCAGCCTATTGAACAACTATGCACAAGCTTAATTAACCAGGGATTTACGGTGCAGATAGAGACCAATGGAACGATCTATAGAGATCTCCCAAGCGATGTACACATTGTATGTTCACCTAAGCCTGGAGTTCAAGGTTATAAAGTTGTCAGAGAGGATTTGCTCAAGAAAATTTCTGCTTTTAAATTTCTAGTAGCGAAAAATTTAAAATTTTATAATAGTATAAGTGAGGTTGGTCAAACTAAGTATAATATTCCAGTTTATATTCAGCCAATTGATCAAAATAATGAAATATTAAATCAGGAAAATATTGAATTTGCAATTGAACAAAGTCTGCAAACCGGCAGTTACTTATCAACACAAATTCACAAATACTTAAATATAGAGTGAAAATGAAAAAGGCTATCGTATTAGTTAGTGGCGGGGTAGATTCCTCAACTGTACTGGCTATCGTACAGAAAATGAATTTTGAAATTTACGCGCTAAGCTTTAATTATATGCAGCGACATAATATTGAGCTTGAAAAAATTAAAAAATTCATAAAAAATTATGATGTAAAAATTCATAAGATAATTGATATTGATTTGAAGAGTTTTGGAGGGTCTGCTTTGACTGATGATAGTATTTCAGTTCCCAAATATAAAGAGGCAAGTGAACTGAACGAAGAAATACCAATCACTTATGTACCTGCAAGAAATACGATATTTTTGAGTTACGCACTTGGGTTTGCTGAGGTCATTGGAAGCTGCGACATTTTCATTGGCGTTCATGCGACCGACTATTCAAATTACCCAGATTGCAGAGTGGAATATATCAAAAGTTTTGAGACCATGGCAAATCTTGCAACGAAAATGGGGGTTGAAGGCCAAAAGATTACAATTCACACTCCTTTGATTGATATGACTAAGACTCAGATCGTAAAAACTGGCTTAGAACTTAAAGTGGATTATTCACAAACCATTTCATGCTATGATCCTTCACCAGTTGGTGAATCTTGCAGAAAATGCCATGCATGTTTACTAAGATTAAAAGCATTTGCCGAAAATAATATGACTGATCCGATTTCATATCTAGAGAGCGATTTATGAGCGCATTATATTCATCTTCCGATTTTCCAATTATGGATCTTGGAGATATTATTTTAAGAGAAATAGTTGACGAAGACGCGGAAGCTTATTTTAATTACATGAGCAGGCCTGAGATGGTTTCTTTCTTAACTGAAGCAAATTATCCAAAATCACTCGAGCAAGCTTTAGAAGAAGTTAGATATTGGGGAAGTTTATTTCGTAACAGAAGAAGTTATTATTGGGGTATCGCTTTAAAAAGTAATAATCAGCTTATTGGAACGGCAGGTTTTAACATGATCTCTCCAGCTCACATGCGGGCAGAAATCAGCTATGATCTTGATTATAATTACTGGGGGCATGGTTTTATGCTAAAGTCAATTAAGAATATATTGAAATTTTCAGATCTTGCTCTTCGTCTTGTGAGAGTACAGGCCACAGTAATAATGGACAATGAAAGATCTATTAAAGTTTTAGAAAGATGCGGCTTTACCTCAGAGGGTATTTTAAAAAAATATGAAATTGTTGATGGTGAGCATAAAGATTATTTCATGTACGCACGAGTTAATTAAAATTGTATTATATGAACGTTGAAGATCTAGAATTTGTTGAAACTACAAATGATATCAAGGTTACAGTTACGCCTTCGTATAATTTACAAGGGTCTAATGGGGGGCAAAATATGTATATTTGGCTTTATAACGTCCGCATTGAAAACTTTAGCGATTTAACCATTCAAGTTCTTAGCAGGCATTGGCAAATTTTTGACAGTAGTGGAAAAAATGAAGAAATTAAAGGGGAAGGGTTGGTAGGGTACCAACCAATTATAAAACCTAAGGAATTTTTTGAATATAAAAGCCAAGTACGTCTGTTTTCTCAATCAGGGTTGATGAGAGGTGAATATTTTGCTGTAGATTTAGATTCTAAACATCAATTTGCAATTGCGATACCAGCCTTTTCACTTGATGTTGACGTAAATCATCAAAGTTTCAACTAAGTCACGAATCTAAAGATAATCAATTATAAATAAATAGCTGCCAACTAAAGTACGTTACATATTGCAACCTAAAATCCTCAATAATTAAAATTTCCTCTTGCTTTGCAATTAATGGTTTCCTTTTTCTCCAATGCTTACTAAGCTGTCTAGACTAGTAATGAATTTATAAATAGAAAAATGTTTCTACCTCAAGGTGGGTTAGCAATTTCAGTAGCTTCGACTGTCTGGGTAGGAGCTATTGTTGTATGCGTCTTAAATTTAAGGCTTGGATGGTCGCTTGCAGGGCTTGTAATCCCTGGATTTCTTGCGCCACTAATCATCATGAAGCCGGTAGTTGCTATAATCGATGTAGTTCAAGGCATCTTAGCTTATATGCTTGTCAAGTTTCTTACAGATTATGGTACAAGGCTTAAAAAATGGGATAGTTTTTTCGGTAGAGAAAGATTTTTTGCTCTGATCATCTCTTCTGTATTAATTAGACTGATATTTGACGGTCTTATATTTAAAGGTTTAGCGCATGTTTTACAAAATAAGTATAATTATCAGTTTCATTATCAAGATAATTTAAATAGTTATGGTCTCATAATTGTTGCACTGATCGCTAACCAATTTTGGAAAGAAGGCATTGCTAGACAAATTATTCCCTTTGTCATCACAACAATGTTAACCTGCTTAGTTGTTCGTTATGGCCTTATGGAATTTACAAACTTCCGTTTAAGTCAAATTGATGCATTATATGCAAATGTTGATGAGATATTTGCAAGCACACCTAAGGTGTACATAATAATATTAATTACTACCTTGATAGCAACTCGAATGAGTTTGGGATATGGATGGGATTATGGTGGAATATTAATTGCAGGCCTTGTAGCGTTGCAGTGGTATAGCCCAATGCGTATTGTGATGACAATGTGTGAAGCATTGGTTATTTACGGAATTTGTTCTGTACTACTTAAAACTAGATTTTTCGAACAGAGAAATATTGTTCATGCAAGAAAAGTTCTCTTATTTTTTAATATTGCATTTCTCTATAGAATCCTACTAGGCGACTTCGTTATGAGTTTCCTACCAGAGCAGCGAGTAATCGAGTACTACGGATTTGGTTACTTGTTATCTACATTAATCGCTTTAAAAATGCATGAGAATAATAGTGCCATTAGAGTAGGGGCTATGGTTTTATATACTTCTCTTGTTGGTTTTATAGCTGGCTCGGTAATTGCCTTTTGCTTAGGTGCTATAACCGGCCATTTAGGAAACTTTAATAATAGTTCAATTTCTATTGAAAACTTACAAACAATTAGAAAAGATACTGAGCATACTTCAGGTTACCTCAGTAAGGTAATTAATAAGTATAAAGATGAAGTTGATATAACTGCTAAATTGCCATTTGAGTCACCAAGTTTGAAAGATATTTACACAATAGATAATTTAATCATTAATCCATTGGTTAAGTTAGTCCTGAATTACAATAACAATAAAGAAGATTTAGAAAATAGCTTAAGACTCATCAATGGTTACGCGCAAAACTACGGATATAAGATTACTACTTTTGAAGATACTGCGACTAAGCAACAGCTAGTGATTCTAATGCCCTTAGAAAATAATAAAAAGACTTCCAATTGGGGAATGTACATTTTCAGACTGCAATCGGTGAATGATCAAATTATTGAGGTGCCAAGACCTTTTGATGAAGCAAGTACTCTAGACTTTGCTGCTTACTTATTTAGTAAAACCGAAAGCCAATTCTTGTTGATTGGGGGAAGTGCAAGTAATTCAAATAAAGATCGCAGTGGTGATTTAACCAGACCTCAATCAAAGCTGAGTCTATATAACCTTGTCAGCCAAGTATTGTTACGTAATCATTCTTTCAATATGCCAGTAATTCAATTGAGAGGTTATTCACTTTCAATTGATAGCACAGCAAAAACCGATGTTGATGTATTGATTGCATTTTCAGATGGTGCAGCAAGACCATCCCAGCTTACAGAGAGGCAGCGAGAAGTTATAAAAATAATTGATCGTGAAAAGTTAACATATAGCCTTGTGGCTGCAGACGAGAAAACTTCCGGATATGAAGTAGGAGAATTGTTTTTATCACGCTATCTCATTCAAACTCCTAATAAAGATCTTGCGATTGTATGGCTGAGTCCTTTTTTACGATCAGCTTTTAGAAGTCCTGAAGACAATTATTTACTATTAAGCCATTATCAGGCTCTTGCTATTGAAAATATTAGTGACAGTTTTGAAAATATTATTGCAAAATCTATGATTCAAACTGGTTGGCAGCCTGAAGAAAAACTCAAAAACTTGTTTGAGAAATATTTAAGCTTAAGAGACATTACTATACTTAAGGATATTTTAAATACATCGAACTACAAATTTAAACACGTAATATTAGAGAATGATGGCAGAGGTTATTTTGTAATATTTAATAATTTAGATAAGTTAGTTGGTTTTGTGAGTCTATATCAGAACGCTGTAATTGATGCAGATTACATAATTTCTGCCAAAGAAAATCATCTGCCTGAGTTAAGCTCGAGAAGGTGGATAATGTTCAAGGATAATTGAGATGAGAATAAAACTTATAATTAAGATAGCAATTATCAGCGGGATTTTCATTGCAGCTGGCTATATTCTATTTTCAAAGCTTACAAACGGTTTTAAAAAGTCTGAAATTCCGGCAGAGATTTTGCATGCTGCGCGTGGTATTAACGTTTTCAAACTTGAGAATGAAAAATTTATAACATTTCCGTTGCTAACATTAAGCTATACGGTTCGCGTTGCTACAAATGCTGAGTTTTCTGATTCTTTAGACTTAAGAAATTCCTCAATTAAAGAGCCATATATCGTAGAAGTGCAGGCTTATGATTTGCAGGATAATTTAGTGGAAACTCGAACTATTAATTATTATACAAAAACCCAGTTTTATTTTGAAGAAAATTTAGGAATGTATTTACCTTCATTTTACCTAGATTCAACTTCTATACCTAGTGAAACAAGAGTAAGCACCTTAAACTTCAGAGATACTAAAAGTATAGCCAAAATCAAGTTACGTCGCGTTGATAGCAATGCTCATTTAAGTAACATATATGCAAGAGTGTACCAGCCAAGCGGTATTCATGATTCACAACTTGATTTTTACTGGTTTAGCATTATGCCTAAAGATCAAGAAAGATTAGCTTCAGCAAATCTATATCCTGTGCCTTTGATACAAGAAGGAGAGCGACAAAATCTTATTAAAAATCTATGGACTTTTGTAGGACCTTCAGGAGTATCTGGAGAAGATTATCGAGAGAGAATATTATATAGCGTAAGTAACCCTCGTGGAATCCCTTACGATGTAAACCTCCTGCATTCCGGTAACTATGTTGATGACAATCATCAACTTGTAGTGCCTATTCAAGAAGATGGAAGCGATTACAAGCTTGAGATAATTTCAGCTGACATCATCTACCCTAAATATATGAAAATATGGCTTGGTGAACCGGAAACAAGTGTCAGCAGCGTTCTTAAATATATGAAAGAACAAGATAAGGATTCTAAAGGCTTACTCGTACAAAATAATCTTATGCAATTTAGTAGGGGGCAGAATATTGAAATTAACTGGCGAGGCAGGGGGCTTGGTCAAACAATATCTAATAAAGAGTCAATTGATCGCCATTTCGTAAGAGACTATAAGTTTAACAGTGGACTTGTGACTATAAGTTCAAATGCTCCTGCCTACGTGAATATTACAAAGAAAAGTGTAAGTGGTGAAGATGAATCAATTCTTCTGCAACCAAACTCTGTAAACTTAATAAGGTTAGACCCTGAAATCTCTACGGAGTTTGATGTCAACCATGATGACAATGAGAATACTCTTTTTAGAATAGATTTGCGTAAAGTCTCTAATAAGGTTTTTGATCAAAGAGTTAAAGTTAATGTTGCATATGAGCTGATAAGTTTTGATGGTAAGGTAGTTAAAGAGGACGTAATTTCAATTAATCCACCACTAACAAAACTTGATTTTGTTGTACGTAAAGGCAACTTATATATTTCTGATAAAGAGAGATATTATTTTAATTTACCTAAAGAAATAGCTAAAATTCGTTTTAAGAGCATCAACGAAATATTTATCAGTGCTTATAACCGTACCGATAGTTTAGTGCGCCATTATAATATCCCTGAAGATTATAAAACCTCCCAATATAAGCCTGAGTCCTTAAGAAGAACCTGGTTTTATAGAACTCCGAATGATTACGAAAGTCTTAGAGCAAATCAGCGCACTCTTATGATTAAAATTCAGCCAAGATCCATTGCAGAAAATGAGTTTGTTAAGTCAAGTTTCTATGATTGGAAAGAGATTTTGCCGAGCGATAATAGCTGGGCAGGTATTGAAGTGATTGAAAAAAAAGAAATTCATATGGCAGGAAGAACCGAGGCTGAAGCAGTCGAATTTTCGCTCATACCTACAAATGAGGAAACCGAAATAAATATTACAGGTTACATGGGCGAAAAGTTTGTAAAACCTACAGCGATTTTTTCAGGTGAGCATGCAACCAATATTGTAGTTTATGTCGATCAACAAGAGTTTTATAAAACTACGCTGCAGGGCAATAGCGATGAAGTGCAATTGCCAAATATTAATGTAGGTCCGCATGCAATTATGATCAAAGCAGAGAAACCTTTGACTGCTTTTATTAATTATAACTCTAACAACAAACTCAACTATCTAAAGCATAACATTCTGAAGCTTAATAATAAAACACAAACATTCATTTTTGAGAAGACCGATGATGAGGATAAAGTAGTAACTATTAAAACTTATTGTAATGATCAGAATTTGAGGAAGCTTATGGTTTCTATTGAAAATACCAATTCGCCCATAGTTAACTCTCCTCTTGCAAGTTACACTATAAAAAACAGAAATTATCTTATTAATTTCACTAAAGATCAATCTGAGCAAATAATAATAAGTGATAATAGAACACCGCTTTATGGGGCTGAACCGATATTTATGAAGCTTGGAGCCGACCTTCCAAAAGGTACTTATAAAATTAAAGTCAATAATGAAAACGGTGAGGAATTTTATGTAAGCCTATCGTCGTTAACACCAGGTTTAGTAGATAAAAGAACATTTTCAACAGAGGTTCAAGATGAAGAATAATAAAGTATTTTTAACAGCAATTCTAAGTTTGGGTATAATGTATAATGCACACGCTGGAATGCTTGAGACAGAGATGTTAAACTCATATATAGAAAACACTAGTTATCAGGTACCCACTGCGCAAAATCTGCAAACTGCTCAAATGCTTTTTGAGTCAGTACTTAAAGATAAAATAGTTAAACCCCAAGATGCCATGGCTTGGAGTAACCTAGGATTTACTCTAAAGCAGTTAACTGAGGGTGCGTATAATTATGCGGTAATTAGTGAGACAAATCCGGCTCAAGGTAAAGGGCATGGCTTTTACGTGATCAAACTTAACGGGGCTGCTTCACAAAATATATTAGAAGCTCCACATAGACCGTCAGACTTATACACTCATCAAATTATTTATAAATTGCTTATTGAAGGAAATTATTTAGCTGCTGCCTGGAACACTACCAATCGTACAAATGTGGATTTCGGCAAACATACTTCTTCGTATTACAACGCATTTACTATTGCAGTTGCCAAGGTTCTAAGTGCTCCAAAGCTAATTCAGCTTCATGCCTTTGATGCTTCAAGTATTGAAGTTGAGGGAGATATAATCTTGAGTTCTACAACCAAAACCCCGTCTACCGAATACGGACAGGTTGCAAATTGTTTGAAAACTCAAATGGTCGCAGCCGTACCGCTAGTTATATTACAATATCCGCAAGATGTGCAAGAACTTGGCGGGACATTGAATATAAATGCTAAAAAGTTTTATGAAACCAATGCCAACGGCAAATTTTATCATGTTGAGACCAGTAAATTATTACGTCAGCTTTTGAGAGATATGTCATCACTAAGGAGTTCTTTTTCAAAGTGTTTTATAGGATCATAAATGTATAATTATAAAAAAATTCTTGGATTCATTACCTGCTTGATTTTTAGTCATCAAGCTTTAGCCTACGATGATGTCCAGTATTTTTTGCAAGAGAAACTAAGTTCTCCTCAAGTCAGATGGGATAACATTGTAGGTAAGCAACCCTACTGGCTTTCAAATTTCAGGGCTAAGAGCGGTAATTTTATTATAATGCCAAAAGGCGAAGAAATAACAGTGCGCTTAGACCGGGATTCAATACTTAGAATTCATTCCGATAACCATCCTCTTGATCCTAATATGTTTGATGTTCAAGTGTCTAATGGAACTGGCTTATATGTTCACAGGAAGCTTCTTAAAAACAAAGATTCAAATGACCTACTTCTGATAACAGAAAATAATGCAGCGGTGGCACGAGTTTCGCTTAAGAGCAATGTTAAAGAAGATATCAAGCTTACCTTTCTAGCTTCAAGATACGAACCCATAACAAAGCTTGCTTTCTATCCTGATAAGCAGCATGTAAAGTCCACCACTAGTCGGCTAATGCAAGTCGGATATTTTGCACCTAAAACAGTAGATTTTCAAAGCTATAATCATATATTACCTGGACAGTCAGTTGAATTCAATATAGAAGGCCCAAAAAGACTTGAGATCTCAAGCCGCTATATTTATGACATTAAAGATCAAGGAGAGACATTACCTTATAACATCAGAGTTCATCTTGACGGTAAATTCTATAAAGAAGCAGCCTTTATTGCAAATCATGATCACCACCACCTTTATTTAAATAATCAATCTCTATCTAAAATAAGTTCATATTATTTAGATATTCCTAAAGGTAATCACGAAGCTCAAATATCAGCTGATGGTCCTGTTTTTGTACAATTTCATTTGCTTGAATCTACGGGTTACCTGTTCCCTGAAGTAAACGGTAAGCCACTTGCAAGTAATGAACTATCAAATGGAACTGGTAGTAAGCTAAAACCATCCCTTGTTGGTGAAAATATGTTGATTGCTCAAGATAATGAATGGAAGGCTTCAGGGTTGAAAGTAGCAAATGTTGCCGATGATCTATGGCGCGCGCGAAGAGACGATCAAACTCTAAGAGAATCCAGAGATAATATATTTGATGCTTATAGTTTTTTTAGAGACTTACTGCCTGCTGATTTAAAGATTTCTAAAAACTTGTCAATGGACTGGGTAATAAACTATCATCTAAATGATACTAAATCAGATGATAAACCATATAAATTTATTGACACTCAAACAGAGTATTTGCTGAAACAATTAATCTTTGGTTATTTTGTTGAGACCACACCTAACGTTGGTTTAAAGCTTAGCTATAACTTACCTAAACTTAAGGCTGATTCAGATTTAAGAGTTATTATCCAACAAAATGGCTTTAATTTACCGCAAGATCTTTATATACAGTATGACAATAAATTGCCTGAACATATTGTTCTACATCCGAGCAAAGACTTACCAAACTCTGCTTACGCTCTAAATAGTGGTTTAGCAGCGCTTTCGATTTTAGAGAAGAATGAAAATTACAAACAACCTCGATTTGGAACTATGGGAGGTGCATTTTCACAAAATCATATTCCTGGTGAGTTATACAATGCAGGTATTTTAACTCTACCATTACCTAAAAAAACAAGCTCAGTCAAAATTTGGCAGCAAGAAAAAGGAACTCCGCTGAAGGTAGCTTTACAATATAGAGATTCAAAAAAATTTGCTTTAACACCTCTGATGGAAAAAAGAGGGCTTGAAAACATTAAACATGTTATCGCACCGTCATTATTATTTGTTGATAGTTTAAGGTTTTATCATAATTGTACCAACACTAACTGTAATCTATCAGCTGATAGTTTCTATAACTACTTAGTTGCTCAAAAGACCTTAGCAAATAATCATGAACAAAATAAGGAAGATATCAAGGAGCTATATAATAATTGGCAAGATCTGAACCGATTTTTATATGAGCGTTATTTAAAATTCACAACAGGTATTAATGAAGATGTTGATGAAAGCTTTATCAGACCTTTAGTAAGTAAATCAACTTTCACAAAGAATGAACTAGCGTTTGCAGAGGGTCTAACCTCTAAAAAAGATTGGTCAGATGCTGCGATTGCATGGTCTGCAATAATAAAAAAAGGAGATTTAAAATCTTGGCAACAAGCGCATTTTAAAAGGATAGAGGCACTTGTTAATTCAAGCGAAGGATATTTAGCTGAACGCTCTCTGAAAGCCCTTATGCTTAATGCAAAAGATATGGAAACAAAACTTTTAGCTTTCGAAAAATTATTTCCATTATATGAACAGCGCGAATATTATTACGGCTTAGAAGGGCTTATTACAGCATACTTTATAAATTTAGGAAATGAGGAAAAACATCTTGAAACACTTTCAAATATATTGGTTAAAGATGATGATGAGCCTAAAGCTTTGGATCTTGCGGTATTACTAAAAAATCCTCGTCCTAGTGATGAAGTTATCTTTACGTCGCTGAAAAATAACGAGGCAAGAATAGGCGAGCAGCAAGAAAGCTTAAGTGATAAGCATTTTTGGCTAGCTCAAGAGCTTCAAAAGAGAGGACAATTTTCGCAAGCACTAAAAGAGTTCAAGCTTGCAGGTGAAAAGGGCAAGCTCTGGGAAAAACACCTGACGCAAGCTCTATCTGTGAAAAAGCAGTTAAGAGATGCTTCCATAACCAAGAGAAATGAAGCAATTAGCGAGTGGTTAAATTGGTACTATACCCATCCAGGTCCTAAAACATGGGATACTGCTAATCATCTAGTTACAAACTTCTATGAAGCAGTAACATTATATTCTGATATCCGTGATAGCTATGGTATTGCTTTTATTACGGGAGCAGCAAAGCCTTTAACTCTTAAAACTATGGGCCCTGCTAAACTATCAATAAGAATGCGCCCGTTACTCACTTCAGCAAAATATTTACTTAAAAATAGTTCATGGGCTGCAATCAGAATAGATGGCGTCTCGCATCCTGTTAAAATTGATAATTATCCCAATCAGAAAGTTGTTAGCATAATAGGTAGGGAAAATTTAACACCAGGAATTGAGCAATTATATGAGTTTGAGATCGCTCAAGGTGAGCATGAAATAAACATACAAAGCAATGGTGCTGAGCTGCTTATTGAGCCTTTCATTTACAATCCGCTTTTTGCGCTTAGTGCCTTGCCTCCTGTAACCCTTAAGACTTATAACTTTGTAAAAAATTATTTCTGGCGCATACAAAATGAGATGTTCCCTAAAGATACAATTTCGTATGAGTTAGTAAATACAACTCCTTATAAAGATGGTTATTCAAAAAAACTTTCTACAGAGAAGATACGTATGCCTTGGATACCAATAGATTATCTTCACAAATATGATAATAACGCATCTCTTGAAGCAGTTGAAGTTTCCAATTTAAGCTCTGTAAACTCATACACTCCTTTACCTGAAAACTCACAATATCCTATAACTGAAGACTTAAGTAAAATCTTACAACAATATGAGAAAACTCTCGATAAATCATTGTTGGTTAAAGGTAAAAAGTTCTGCTATGACCACCCTAACGATTATTCAGTTAATCAATTATGTAATTATTTTGATCTTTCAGCGCGTTGGCAGCAAATTTTAACAGTCGATAGTAATCCACCAATATTTTTAAAAGAAAATAATAATGAATGGAATCCTGAAGACACTAGACTTGCTCTTAGAAAGACTTTGATAAATGAGGATTTAGATAATAATTATGTAGTTAGTGATACATCGGTATCAGTTATGCAATTTATTAATTCTGCCCCAATAAATGTAAAAATCAAAGTGTCTTTACTGAAACTCATCACTGAAAATCCTGGTGATGCAACAATTGGCTATCAAATTGATGAGGATAAAATTGAAACTATCCATATACAAAATGCTGATAAAATTATTGAAAATGAGATAGCTATAAAAGAAGGTAAGCATAGTTTAAGAATATTTTTAGTTGAACCCAGACAAGAAACCTTTGTAGGCGTTAAGCTTCATGAAAGGAAAATTGGGGAAACTAATTGGCAAGAAGTCGAAGTTAAAAAGAAACGTAAATATTTTGTTGCTACTGATGAAGCGCCTATCAAGCATAAAGTCAAAGCACCAGCTTGGATACAAGTGCATAAATTATCTGCAGACGGTCGCAAAGATTCTGAGGATTTTTTTGTTTTAACGGGAGAACAGGATATCGTTCTAAAAAATGATAAAAATGCTGAAGCGACTTATTACAGACTTTTTGAAAAAATCCCAGAAAATCCTATGATTGCAGACTATCAGGCACAACCGGTTGTAAACTACATTCGCATGAAAGAAGCTCCATTACTATTAGAGCCTAAGGAAGTCAAACAAACTGATTACCGTATCCGTGATGACTTACAACTAGCAGGTCAGTCTGACGGCACGTGGTCACTTTCAAATTTTTATATTTCTGAAAATTCAATGGATACTGTAAATGGAGCAACTACGCCTAGTGGTAAAAACCTAAGCGATCAAAGTGAGAAAGGTATCCTTAAGTTTATGGAACAAAGCGTGAAGTACAGATATTTTGATGAGATTAATCGTAATTATATTCAGACAAATCTAATTGCTCGAGAATTCAATAAATCTAGACCTTCATTTGGTTTGCAAGCAAGAATTGATCACGAACCAGTAAGTTTACCTGTCAGCTTATTTGCTAACGGCAAAACCTACCTACAGCGTTTCAATAATCGCAATAATTATTCAATGTATGGAGAAATTGGTGTCAGGAATAATTTAGTTTGGAGTAGGCAACTCAACCAGACAATTGAGCTTTCAGCATTTAGTAGAGTAGTTAATTATAAAGCAGCTCCAAGCTTAGATTCTAAATATCCTGATCCAGATGTCTACAGTAAGTATAATAAAGATCATCTAAAGGGAATTAACACTTCTTATATACTAAACTTTAGCCCTCTTCTTGATACTAGGTTACGAGCTGGCGGCTCACTTAAAACAGCAAGTCACTTGAATAAGATTGATCAAGCAGGCTTTATTGTTGGAGCTGATCAGCTGGTAACTCCTTTAACAGTGAGTATTGATTATAATCAAAAGAAATATTTTAAGGGGGGCACAAGACTTTACAGTTTTAATAGGCATAAAATAGGAGTTTACGTAAACTGGGAACAATGGCTTGCAACGAATAACTATAGGGTTGAACTTGATTTAAGTTTAGCAAGGGTATATGACACCAATGTTCCAAAAAGGCCACTTGCCGGGATTCAACCAAAACCTCTCAAAGATTGGGTGGGCAAAATCGGTGCTACTATTCATTTAGGTAACGGTAGAGGTTATAGAGACTTTAGGAGCGAAGAAATTAGGTTCAAAAAAATAAAGGAAAGATCAATTCCTGTTAGAAATGAGATCCAAGGTAACGAATTGTGAATGATATGAAATCTATACTTTACAATAATATTTCCCCTTATTTATTGAAGGTTTACGAACCGTTAATTCAGAAATTATTAAATGAATTCAGATTAAATTCCACAGAAAGTACAGAAAAGCTTGCGCAATTTCTTAGCGATAAGATAGATAATTACATTACCCAAATCCACACTATACGAAATTTATGGGGAGAAAATGAAAAATCATACCATAATAGTAGCGATGAGGATTTACGAAACAAAGTAATATTGAAGTTTAGCAAAGATCTAGGCGCAACTGATGACGAATTAAAAAATGATTCAGAAGCGCTTGTTCGTTGGTTTGATTTTGAAGCCGTATCAGATAGAGCGCGGGCAATAATTGCAGTGCATGAGAGGAATATTTATTTCTTAATTGAACGTTTTGGTAATGTTGAAGCGCTTGATTCCAGCAAAATTGATTATTTAATTAACCTAGCAGAAAATTATAAGGGAAATCATAAGCTACCTGAAGTATCTCTTAGGATAGTGCTTGAATGTATAATTAAAGGTACTAAAATATCAAATGAGTCGGTTGCAAGAATTTTGTATAATGTTGAGCAGGCAGAGCATGATATTCATCACAAAGCCAATTATATAAAATTACTATCAGTTATAAATCCTGAAAAATTTGCAAAACATTATAGCGATTTAGCAAGTAGCCCGCAACATGCTGAAGATATTTTTGCTAGGGAAAACCTAGTGAGGGTTTTCAAATATATCTTTGATGAAAAGCTAGTTATAGAGTTGATTACACTAACAACGAATGACTCAAGCAGCTTTGTTAAACAGGCATTATGTGAGTATTTAGGTGATTATAATAGTGAACTTGCCAAAGTCTCACTTGAGAACATTCTCTTAAATGATCTTAGTCAAACCGTTCAAGCATCAGCCTATATAGCTTTTGCAAGTAATGTATTAATTGAGAAAAACCTTGAGCCGCTGGTAGACCTCACTGCTAAAGCTTTTAAAAAGACAAAAAATGAGTTTGTCTTGAGATTTTGCTTAAGTGATATTCAACGAGTATTTACAGCATTAAATGACTCAGAATTAGCAAGCAAATATGTGCAAGAATTTAAAGGCTTAATTCTTGAATTACTTGAAAGCAATTTGCCTGTATCAGTTAAAAGGCTAGCCATAGAAACTAATCTAATAATTACAACTATTTCAAATTCTAAATTACATAGTTGCAAAAGAAAGCTTGAAGGGTTAATTGCTCAAATAAATATCGGTGACAGTTTGGAAATTAATGATTCCGAAATCAACAGCCTTGCCATAGACGAACTTGGGAAGTTACTATGCTTGATTGCTAAAAGCGAATTTGACTTGGAATTTTGGTCTAAAGACGGAACATACTTTATTAGCCGCGGAGTAAAAAAGGAGTTTCGGCTTTGGAGATTTTTGCATGAAATATTTATTTCTATACCTGATAAGCGTGAGAATTATAGTCACACTCAAGGAAGAATATTTCATGGAGAGAATCTTGTCCTCTCACATATTGCGGAACTCGCTGAAACTCAGGTACCAGGTGAGCCTCTGTATATCAATGAAGAAAAAAGTGTAAGAACTTTTCTTCCATTGCTTGATTATTGCTTATCTGTGATTGATAAAGGAAAAGAAGCAAATATTTTTTCAAGCGAAGGAATTACAACAATTGTCCCACCTCAAGGGTTTATAAGCAGACTGTATGCTAAAGCCATGCTATCGTGGCAGTTTAAAAAAGTTGCAAAATTGAGGAACTGGCATCAGGGTGTTTTTTGGCATGCTGATAGTTATATTGTAAAGCTTGAAGAGTTTGGTTTAAAAATAAGCTTTAATGAATATAAAGGGGGAGGTAGCATAAGAGAAACCAAGAATTTTTTTAAAAGCCTATCAATATTTCCTTTTGTCGGTAGTTTTGGAAACATTAAAGAATATTTTCTTTCGCCACATTCCAACAATTTGCAGGCCCTAATTATTTTCTTAACTCTTCTAATTATCTTATGGGGAAGAAGACACTATCTTAATTATCAAAAACATAAAGTTAATCGTAATGAAATTCCTCTAGTGGTTGGAGGTTGGGGCACTAGAGGTAAAACAGGGGTTGAGCGCCTGAAAGCAACTTTATTTAATAGTTTAGGCTTGAAGGTAGTATCAAAAACTACAGGTTGTGAAGCAATTTTAGTGATTGCTGACCCTTATCAGCATATTCATGAAATACCAATAATTAGACCTTATGATGAGACATCAATTTGGGAGCAGATAAAAATTGTAAACTTCGCATGTAAGTTAAAAGCCGAAGCATTCTTGTGGGAGTGTATGGCACTGCGTCCCGCTTATGTGGACATAATGCAAAGTGAATGGATGAAGGATGATATTTCAACTTTAACCAATGCGCATCCTGACCATGAGGACATCCAAGGACCCGCCGGTATTGATATTGCTCACTCTATCTCAAGCTTTATTAGAAAGGATGGAAAGCTTTTAACTAGCGAAGAGCAAATGCTGCCGATATTTAGAGAAAAAGCAAGACTAAATAACGCTTCAGTTAAATCAATTGACTGGCGAAATGTAGGACTTGTGCCTGAGGATATCTTAAATCTATTTCCTTACTATGAGCATCCAAACAATATAGCTTTAGTATGCGCGCTTGGTGAAGATTTTGGGATTGATAAAAATACAATATTAAAATCTATGATTAATAATGTAGTTGAGGATATTGGAGCACTGAAAGCTTTTATACCATGCGATATTTATAATAGAAAAATCCAGTTTATTAACGGGATGTCAGCTAACGAAGAAGTGGGGTGTGTTAATAATTGGAGAAGGCTTGGGTTTGATAGATGTGATTTAGACACTCACTTGGCAACTTTTGTGTCCACCATAGTTAACAACAGAACTGATAGGGTCAGGCGCTCCCGAGTTTTCGCAGAGATCATAGCAAATGTGCTATGCGCGGATAGACATTTCTTGATAGGGACAAATCTTGTCGGACTTAAGAATTATATTATGAGATCTTGGAGGAAAAATCTTGAAGACTTAATTAACCTCATGAAAACTTCCGATCCTTTATTGTTGCTTGATAAAGCATTTATAAAATTGCACGTAAGTATTACTGAAGATGATAAAAATAAACGTCTTGCCGCGATACAAAATTCTGAAAGGCCCGGGGATAAGATTATTGCTGAAAAATTTACCAATGAATTTACAAGCGATTACGCAAAATATCTAAATCTAAAAGGGTTGATTGAAAAAGCAAGCTTTCCTGAGCAAGAAATCAGAAATACTCTTACAGATATTTTTTTGAAAAAGATCATTATAATCGATGAAGATAAAAGTTCACCTGATGAGATTTTAGAAAAAATAATTGAACATACTCCTCCCGGATTTTCGCACAAGTTGATGGGTGTACAAAATATTAAATCACCTGGAATTGAGTTTATCAAAGCTTGGCAACAATGGGAAGTTAGCTTTAAAGCCTGCAACAATTTACAATCGAAAGACCAAAACAAAGTTGAAAATGCGCTTAGGTTGTTATCAAAATTCTCAAAGTTTCATATTTTATCAAATGGTTATGTTGAAAATGCTATAGCAAATCTACAAAAATCGAAAGCTACAGAAGCTAATATTATTATTCAAAAAATAACTGAGGCCTTGAAAAATAATCAATCAAACACGAAGCCTAATAAACCTAATTTTATTCAAAGTTTCTTGGCAGAAATCATAAATATCAGAAGGAAAATGCGCGAAAAGAGAATTTACGAACAAATTTATGAAGATCTAATAAATAAAAGGATTAGTTATGTACGAGCTGCAAATGAGCTCAGGAGATATATCGAGAATTAAAGTAAAAAATCATATTGATTGATAATTTGCCTTTATTTTCTTAAGATAATATCTTCAACTTAAAATTTTTGAGCATAGTGAAAGTCCTAAATGTAATGTTTACCACGCGTCTTGGTGGTTTAGAGCAAGCATTTTTAGATTATAATGAAGCCATTAAGTTAGCGGGAATTGAAGTAGTTTCAATAATTCACAGCAATTCACCCTTGATACCAATCACCTCAAATAAAAGTTATAAAATTTTTAATTTCTCCAAGCACGACCCTATTGCATTATTTAAGCTGCAAAGATTGGTAAAAAGGGAAAAGCCTGATTTTATAATTTCTCATGGTAATCGTGCCCATTATATGATGAAAAAAGCGGCAAGCATGATCCCAGTGATAGGTGTATTGCATACGTTTAGCTTTAATTATATAAAAAATTGCAACTATGTTATTTCCGTAAGTCGTGAGATGCGCATGCAACTGATTAAGGAAGGATATAATGAATCTAAAATTTTTCATATTCCAAATATGATTAGATTGCCTAAAAATATTAAATATATTCCTCCTGTTCTTGCGGTACTACCTACTATCGGATTAATAACGAGAATCGAAAAAATCAAAGGAGTAGATATTTTTATTAAGGCGCTAAGTATATTAAAATTACAAAAAGTAAAGTTTCAAGCCAAAATTGCAGGAGAAGGTAACGAGGGTGAAAATATAAGGAGATTGATTATCAAACACGGGCTTGAAAAAAATGTTCAAATGCTTGGATGGGTTAAAGAACCTCAAGAGTTTTATAAACAAATTGATATTTTGACTTTGCCTTCGAGAGAAGAACCTTTTGGTATAGTAATTTTAGAAGGATTTCTGCATTCTAAACCTTTGATCGTTAGTAACGTCTCGGGGCCCATGGAGATTGTCGAAGCGGGTAAAGACGCATTAGTTTTTGAGAACGAAAATTACGTCGAACTTGCTAAATTACTTGATAAAATGCTTTCCGATCAACAATTGCTAAAAAAACTTACCGAAAATGGGTTTAACAAAGTAAAGTTATATGATATTAATATAATTAGTAAAAAAATATTAACCTTACTTAGTGAATTACATGATCAAAAATCATCTTAAATATTTAATTTTTATAGCTCTAAATATGTCTTACCTAGCTTCTGCAAGTATCATTGAAACAAATTCACTCAAATCTTTTGAAACTGCTGCTGAAGCAGCGGGGAAAGACACTATAGTTATATTTGACGTCCAAGAAGTTTTAATGGTAGCAGCTGATCAAATTTTGAGCCCATTATATAAGACAGATTTTAAAATAATTAAGGACAGAATAATTGCAAACTATACACCTGCAGATCAGGAGAAATTATTTAGTACTATATTGAAAGAATACGAAACTGAAAATGTCGATGTTACCTTAATCAAAACATTGGAAGATTTAAAATCTAAGGGCGTTAAGGCTTTAGCCTTAACAAGTGGTTACACTGGAAAATACGGGGTAATAGAAAGTAGGGAAGATCTAAGACTTAAGAGATTAAAAAGAATTGGAATCAACTTTAAAGATAGCTTCCCAAATGTTGACCCTATTATTTTTCTTCATTTGAAAGGAGCAGCTCCAAAGCACACTCCGATGTTTAAAGACGGAGTACTTTTTGCTTGTCGTTTAAGTAAGGGAGAAGTATTAAAAGCATTTCTAAATCACATAAGTTATAAACCACGACAAATTATTTTTGTTGATAATCAATTGAAAAACTTAAAAGCTGTAGAAGAATATTGTGTTGATGAGGGTATAGATTATGTAGGTTTCCATTATAATTTTGTCAGAAGTAAACAAAAGAATAAGTTAAATAAAAGGATAGTTAATTATCAATTTAAGACTCTTGAAGAGCGCAATATTTGGTTAAGTGATAAAGAAGCGCACAAGCAATTATCTAAGAAATAATCCTGCAATATTATCCTAATTCCCTTTCTCGTCAATGTTATCAAAAGTTAAGATTCAAAGTTAAAGTGTTTTAAATGCATCATTATTCAAAAAAAATAACGTTATATTCGCCTCAGAGTACCTTAACTATTTGAGGAATACAACTAGCGATACCTATAATGATTCAAGGCTCTTGAATTAATTGTAGGCACTATCAATGATTAAAACTCATTTTAATCTTAAAACTATTTTTACGACTTCTTCTACACTTATCTTAGCAAGCCTATATAATTATGCTGCTTTTGCAGCTCCTAAAACGACTAATGGTAATGTATCTTTAGGTAGTGATGTTAACTGGAATCTGGGTGCTCCTGCTGATAATGATTATATAATTTATGGTGGCGCTCATACAATTTATGCAAATGTTAATGGTAGGGTAATCTCGGCTATTGACCTCAATGGTAATTCGCCAGGACTTTTCTCAGTTAATAAATCTTTATCAATAGGTTCGATTGGCGGTGGTGGACCAGGAACCCTCAATTTCAAGTTTACAGCAGGTAGCGAAGCTGTACAGCTAATGGGTACTGGTGCAGGAGCTATAGCAGCTAATGATTATACAAAATTTACAAGTATCGATTTCAACGGGCTTAATTCAATATTAAAAATTTCTTCAGATAATGCAAATTTAGCCACTAATTTTTATGGTAATAGAAGCGGTACCTTCGGAGAAGTTGGTGGAACAATTGAGATTGATGCTAACAATGTGACTTTATCAGGAGCTTTTGAAGATACTTTAGTTAGAAGAGTTGTAAATATAAACGTAAACTCCGGCAACAATTTAATATTAGACACCGACCTAAAATTATACAACGAACTAAGGCTTGAAGATTTAGCTATTTTAACTGTCCGCCCCGGCAAAAACCTATCTGCGCGTAACATACAGTCAAATCCAAGTAGCGGTCTAACTGAACTCAGTACAATAAATTTTGAAGGGAATAGTGAAGTAGATTCTTTCATAGGCTTAGAAGAAAACGGTCAAGTTGGTTCTGTAAATATTCAAGGATTAGGCTCAACCGTTAGGTTCAAGAAATCAATAGTTTTAAGTAGAAAATTGAGCTTTAACGGTAATTCTCAAGCAATATTCTCAGATGGGGCTAATTTACTTTCAACATATGTAGACGGAAATATACCGAATAGCGGTATTTTAACGTTCTTGGGTGATAGCAGAGTGAAAGGGGGTTGTGGGCTTACAAACGGGCTAGATACTGTAAATATCAATGGTGTAGGAAAGACTGTTACGTTTGAAGATACTTTATTTGTTAACGGGAATATTAATATAGCAAACGGAGCAACTGCTAGGTTTGGAGGAAACTTAAAAGCAACTGATGTTAGAGGGGCTGCTCCAAGTAGTGCTATAGTTGAGTTTATTAACGATGATGAAAATGCTTATTATCAGGGAGACTTCGGAACCGGTGGAAAATTAGTTTCTCTTAAAATATCGAATAAGAGTTTAGATGTTTCAGGCAATATATCGACTGATAAAATAGAATTCACTAATGCTAGTCAAGTAGCTTCTTTGAAACTTTCAGGAAATGGTCAAATCGGAGCTACTAATATTACTACTGCTTCCATAAATCGTCTGCACAATATTTGGGTAAATAGCGATCAAAATGTTACCGGAGATATCGGTACGGGAGCAAATCCTTTTGGCACGATTAAAATTTTAAGTGATAAAATAATTAAGGTCAATACAGCAAATTTTTATACTGATGTAAATACTGCCATGGCTCGAACTGGCAAAGTGGAGTTCATCAAAGAAAATAGCTTTTCATATAGTTTAGGGGATGCAGGTGAATATCTCTCTGAAATTAAATTCACAGAAAATGCGGAAGTCAGAGGTAGTGCTTATGCTGAGGCGATAATTATACCAACTGGAAAAACCGCTAAGTTCAAAAAAAGAACAAGAGTAAGTGATGGTAGTACTATAATACCTTATGTCAGAACTGTAATTGGTACTCAGCTACTAGGGCCTGGTTCAACTATTTATTTTGATGATTTATCAACAATATACAGTGACTCTCCACTAAGTGGAAATATTACCACAACTTTTGATGGCGAAGGAAAAGCAGTCTTTGAAGGAAATGCTGATATTAGGGTTGATATGGGAACTTCTGCAAGCCGCCTACAAACAATTGAGTTTGCAGCCAATAGCCTTGATAAAACGGTAAATCTCTCTCGTGATATGTATGCTAAAGATATAAGCTTTAATAATGCAAATGTTGTAGTGGTCTCAGGCGGGATAATCGACGGTAATGTAATTTTCAACAGTACGGCGCTGAACATCAAGCAAAACATACTGATATTTTCAGGAGGAACCGCTAACTTTATCGGGGATCCCGCTTTTAAAATTTACTTCGATAACGCAAGCAATAGCCACATAACTATAAAAGGCAATGAAGGTAACGTTAAGTTGTCAGGGGTAAATAGTATGACATTTGATATTACGGACGCCTCTAGCCTACCGCCTAAAGCAGGAAGAATTTTCAATTTCTTTAGATTTGAGAACGGTGGGACTCTAACAGATATTGATGTTTCCAAAGTTATTATCAGAGAGTCAAATCCGTTTGTAACCTGGACGTATAAAGAGGGTGTATTCCTGCAAACCAAAGATATACAAAAAGGTCTTGGCACAATCGTGAAAGCCGCGGGCGGTAATACTGGTAAAATACCAGATGCATTTAAAGATGTGGATACAGATGGAGATAGTGCAGCAGCCCGCTTTATAAAAGAATTGGTTGCTATATCATCAAATGACACTGCGCGTGCTGGGGAAGCATTTGATAGAGTTATTAATCCTATCGATCCTGCCCATGAGATTATGGTTAATAACCTCAATAATGTGCAATCAGCTATCTTTGCAGCAAGAATTAATAATAATGAGCAATTTAAATTTAATTTAGTTGATGCAACTGGAGTGGCAGCGGGCGATGATTTAAGTACGCGGTTTGGTGCTTGGGTAAGTCCCTTTTATAGTCAATCGGTGCAAAAGGGTATGAGTGGTGTAATTGGTTTTAAATCTAGAGCAGGCGGTGGTAGTATTGGGGCCGATGCATTAGTAAACGATAATCTAATGCTTGGAATCGCAGGGACTGTTTTTAATACCAAGGTCGATTATAAGAACCAAAGAGCAGGTGACTCAAGTAAAATCGACTCTATGTTGTTTTCTATTTATGGATTGCAAACACTTTCAAATAATTGGTTTATTGAAGGAATAGCCTCTGCTAGCACTAGCAAAATAAAAAATTCAAAAAACCGATTGATTCTTAAAGGAGCTCAACAAGCAACAAGTAAATACACGTCCCAGTCATATGGGACAGAGTTTAAAACAGGCTACAACTACAACCTAACAAATCATCTAGTTATTACACCAAACATCGGCTTGAGATATAATCATTTCACTGGAGACAAATATCAAGAACAAGGAACTTCAGCACAGAATCTGGGTCTTAGCAAAAGGAAGTATGACAAAATCGAGGGTTTGATCGGTCTACAGCTTGCGCAGATGATTGAGAAACAAAAGTTCAAATTGATACCTCAAGCTCATGGTTCAGTAAATTATAATCTTAACCAGAAAGCGCCATCAGCAAAAATCAATCTTGAGGGCTTAAGCGGTCCTATAACTTCAAGAAGCGGCCGATCAGTTACAGCACTTTATAATATAGGGGCAGGAATCAAGGCAGAGGTAGGTCGTATGGAATATGAAGTTAACTATGATACGCATCTAGCTTCAAAATATGTATCACATATGGGAAGCTTTAAAATTCGAGTAAATTTTTAATATATGAGGAAAAATTGCATGTTTAAATCAAAAAAATTATTAACTTCAGGTCTTGCGGTACTTTTAAGCTCCACATATGCATACGCGGTCGATCCTGCGCCTGTTGGCCCACGTGCGGTGAAAGTGCCAGCTGCAACAGGTCCGGTTGCAACATTCTCAAGTGGTGTAGGCTTAAATCGAGGTAATATCCCAATTACCGCTGTTAAAATGGGTTATTTTCTTATTCCAAATGGAGCTACACGCAATCCTGCTCTTGCAAACAATACGCCTGTAACTTTTCAAAAAGTGGGGGCTAACTGGGTTGCATATGTAAACGGTATAGCTCAAGCTGGAGAGGGCAACCCTGTTTATTTTTCTGAAGATGCTTTAAATAGCCCTGTGTCAAATAACTTGCGTGTTTCTGCAAGCGGTCAGCTTCAGTGGGAAGATTTAAGAACAGGGGTTGCTGATTATGATGATGCCGTTCTAAATGTTTCAGTACCGCACACTGAGATAAATGATACAAACCAACTTGTGCTAAGTGGCGGGAAATACGTGATTCCTGCTATTATAAAATATAGAGTACGACAAACCGGAGTCTCATCTGACGCAGGATATAATAGTAGTGTAGGTCATTATTTTGCAGATGCCACAGGAAACCCGCTATCAGGATACGTTGATTTTGCTAATATTAAAAATAGCATTGGAGCTACTAGCAATCAAGACTATAGCGGTAACTCGCCGTTCGGCTCAGGCTCTACTTTGCAATATGAATTCCCCGGAACTGCAGTTGCTGATATTGCAGGTACTAATATTCTAGCAGTTGATGTCTCAACTATCCCTGAACCTGGCGGGAATGCAATTTTAAAAATGGAGCGGTCAGGAAAACTTGGTTCAGTGGTAAACACTCCAGGTAGGATAAATAATCAGCTTTCGGTTCAGGTTTCTCCAAATGAAACTTTAACAATTACAGGTACCGGAGGAGTGCTGTTTAATGGCAAGGGTGCACCTATTAATAATTATGAAGGATTAAAAGAGATTATAGGGACAACACCAAGCACTGCTATAGTAGAAGTTGCAAATCCTGATTTTGAGGTTGTACTCAACGCTCCAGTCGGTCCTGGTGGAAAACTGCAAACATTTAGGTTGCTCAATAGAAGTGTGGAACTTAAGAAAATCCTTGATACAAATACTATCGAGTTTACAAATGCTAATCAAGTTTCAGCACTGAAGCTAAGCGGCGGCACCGACCTTGGTAGTACAAATATTACTACAACATCGACAACCAGAAATCATAATATTTGGATATATACTGATCAAAATATTACAGGTAATATAGGTAGCGTTAATAACCCGCTAGGAATTTTAAAAATATATAATAACAAGAAAGTACAGATCAATACCCTTAATTTTTATGCAGATGTTTACACTAATGCAATCAACACTGTGGCTGTTGAATTTGTTAAAAATGGTGGAATATCATACAGTTTAGGTGAACCAGGAAACTACTTGTCGCTTGTTAAATTCACTGAAAGTGGTGAGGTCAGAGGAAGCGCTTACTCCAAAAATATTGCCGTACCTTCAGGGAAAACTGCGAGTTTCAGGAAAAGAGTTAAAAAGAATGGAACGACTGAAATCACCCCGTACATTCGTACTCCTTCAGGGTTTATACTTGAAGGTGTAGGTTCAACTGCTGTTTTTGGTGATGAAGCAGTGATTTACGCGCCTGCAAATACAGGTGGAGATATAACTACAAACATCGCAAATGAAGGAATAGTAAATATTGAAGGATCGATTGAAGCAAGGATGGATATCGGTACAGCTGCCAGAAGAGTAAATCAAGTTAATTTTTTAGCTAATAATTTGGCCAAAAACATAATTTTAGCTAGAGACATTCATGCTGCTAATATTAATCTAACCAGAGCAACTTATACTATTGATGCTGGTGGAACTTTCGATGGTAATACCACTGCAAACAGCCCGACCATAAATTTCGGTCAGCATATCGAGGTCTTTAAAGGTGGGCAGACTACATTTACAGGAACCCCTATATTTAACGTATATTTTGATAATATCAGTAACAGTCATCTAACAGTTACTGATAAAGGTAGTAACTTAAATCTTGCGCCCGTTAGTTCTTTGACATTTAATGTTACAGATCGATCAACCTTACCTCCAGGAAGCGGTAGAACATATTATTTTTTCCGAATTGAAAACAATGCTAGTTTAACTCAAGTAGATCCAACAAAAGTTATAGTCAATCAGTCTCAAAACCCGTTTGTAAAATGGGGATATTCATTTGGAAACTTAACACAAACAAGGGATATTGAAAATGGACTTCGGACAATTATTATTGCAGCCGGTGGAAATCCAGATAACATACCTGCAGCACTTCTACAAGTTGATCCGGACAGTAATGGGTCTATATTAAGATTCATGCAAGACCTGCAAACTAAGGCTGTAACTGACCCTGCAGCTTCCGGTGAATCGCTTAGAAGAGTAATTCAAGCAACAAATCCGACAGGACTTGTTGCAATTACTACTAGTCAAAGTGCTTTAAGCTCGATCGTTGCTGCAAGAATAAATAATACTCAGTTATTTCAGTTCCGTCTTACTAAAGCTCAAGGTGTTGCCGCAGGTAATGATTTAAATGAAACTAAAAGGGGGGTGTGGATAAGTCCTTTTATCAATCAGGCGCATCAAAAAGCTAAAGGAGAACAACCTGGATATAAATCAAAAGCTTATGGTGGAAGTATAGGTTTTGATGCTAACATTAATGACAACATGATACTTGGTATTGCAGGGACTTATTTAAATACAAAGATAGATTATAGAGATTTTAAAACAGGTGATCAGACAAAGATGGATACTTACATGGGCTCCATTTATGGTTTACACAATTTACCAAAAAACTGGTTTATTCAAGGTGTTTTATCTTTTGCCGCGAATACTGTTAAAAATAAAAAACCCCGCGATTTAATTGACATCACGCAAAACGCAACCAGTAAATATTCTTCCAACACTTATGGTGCTGAGGGTATGATCGGCTATGACTATAAAAGTTGCGAAACATTAAATATCATTCCGCTTACAGGTATAAGATACGGACGTTTTGATGGAGAGCGATACAGGGAGAAGGGAGCTGCAGACTTAAATCTAGTTGTAGATAAGAAGACTGTCGATAAAATTGAAGGCATATTTGGTCTTAAAGTGGCAACCTTTAGAGATGTAAAACAATATATAGTTATTCCAGAAATTCACGGTTTTGTTAATTATAATTTAAGACATAAGGCCCCGAAGGCAGATACTAAACTAGGCGGAATTGTGGTGTCATCACCGCTACCAAAACCTGATCGCACCCTATATAACTTAGGAGCTAATTTGATAGCTAAGCGAGATATGATGGAATATGAAGTAGGGTACGATTCATTTATGTCTAAAAAATATATTGCGCATCAAGGAACTCTTAAAGTTAAATTAAATTTCTAGAAGTTTGATATTTATCAAGTCTTGAGAGCGGTAACTAATTATCGCTCTCAAAGTCTTTTTAAATCATTTGATCAATTTCAAGCCATTGATTTGTCAGCTCATCAATTTTATCTTTTAAAATTTTCAGTTCATTTGAATACTGATTAAATTGCAAAGGATTTGAAAGGTAAAGATTACTATCTGATAGTTTAATTTCAATGTCTATAACCATTGCTTCAAGTTTATCAATTTCCCCAGGGAGTGTTTCAAGCAATCTTTGATGTTTATAAGACAGTTTTTTACCTTGAGTAATATCTGTACGCTTTAGCGTTTCATTGTTGATTTTATGATTTTTGATTGCTTTACCTTGCACTGGGGTGATAGAAGAAGTCATTATACGCTGATAATCCTCATATCCACCCACCACGTCCATTATGTTACCTTCAGTGAAAACTAAAGTACGGGTAACAAGTCTATTTAAGAAGTTTCTATCATGGCTAACTACTATAAGTGTTCCTTTGTATTCAGAAAGAACTTCGAGTAGAAGCTCTAAGGTATCCATATCAAGATCATTTGTAGGCTCATCTAATATCAGAAGATTACCGGGATCAATTAGGATTTTTGCAAGTAGTAATCTACTTGCTTCACCGCCTGATAGCGTTGAAACTCGAGCGCTAAGTAACTTAGGATCAAACATGAACTTTCTCAGGTAACCTGCTACGTGCATTGCGCCATCAGCTAAAACTACTTGGTCCCCACCTACCGGGCACAGAGTTAGTTGCAAAGTATCATTGGGATTTAGAAGCCCCCTATGTTGGTCAACTTCTGAAATTTCTAGATTAGTTCCATATTTAATCTTACCATTGGTAGGCTCAATTTTTTTAGTAAGTAAGGACAGGAATGTTGATTTACCCGTGCCGTTAGCTCCTATTATACCGATCTTTTCACCTTTTTTAACTTTGAAACTGAAATCTTTAATGATCGGTTTATTCTCATAAGCAAACGACACATTTTCAGCTTCAATGATAAAATTAGTTTTTGAAATTTCTTTTGATAGTTCAATTTCTAACTTTTGTTTGGCGGAGTTGAGCTTCTGAGAATGCGCTTTGACTGTATGACGTAAATTATGCAAGTCAGCAAGTCGCTTCTGATTTCTTTTACGCCTAGCAGTAACCCCAGCACCCAACCAATGATTTTCTTGATCTAATTTTTTATTTAACTTTTTATTAGTTGCTTCTTCAAGTGTGAGTACAAGATCCTGCCATTCATCGAAATATTTAAAACCCTTATCAGATTTCCGCAAAAGCCCCCGATCAAGCCACCAGATTCTATTGGTAACATTACTTAAGAAATCTCTATCATGACTTATACAAATGACTGCGCCTTTATATGATTTGACGTACTCCTCAAGCCACTCAATCGTTTTTATATCAAGATGATTAGTCGGTTCATCAAGCAGTAGTATATCAGGTTGCATAACTAATACTTTTGCAAGGTCTGCACGTCTAATTTGCCCACCTGAACAATTTGCAAGTATCAGGCTGCCTTCAAGTTCCAGCTTCTCAAGTATGATATCAGCTTGATATTTATTTGCTTGTCTATCATCAAATTGATCAAGAATAAAATCATAGATAGTTATATTAAGGTCTGTTTTCACTTCCTGTCTTAAGTAACCAACTTGAGCGTTCGCGTCTTTGAAAACCTCGCCGCTATCTATTTCATACTCGCGAGACATTACTTTCATTAAGCTCGACTTACCGCACCCATTGCGTCCGATCAGGCAGACTTTATCCCCTGTATGCACGTAAAGTTCGATATTGCTAAGTACAACTTTGTCACCAAAGTTGAGGTTACCGCTTTTAAGGTAATAAATTAAGGCCATAACGATTATTTAATATGTAAAATTTGTTGAGCTCAAGATATAATAAAATAAATTTTTTGTAAACTAACCTGTCATAAGCAAACCAAAATGTCTAAGTTAGCTCAGTATAATGAGCAAAAACAAACTATTAAATTAACAGCAAGCATGCAGCAAAGTATTAACATGCTGCAGATGTCTACATTGGAGTTAAATCAATTTGTCGCAAGTGAACTTGCAAGAAATCCTTTCCTTGAAGATCAAAACGAAGATGGAGAGGAAATTAACGTTCCAAAAGATAAATATCAGTCTGCTGAAGATTATATCAACTCTTCAAGTAGTGACAACAACTATGATTTTCTAGCTAATATTGCCGCAGAGCGAACTTTAAAAGATCATATACTAGAGCAAATAAATATTGAAATTAGCAATCCTACCGAAAAACTAATCGCATTTTATTTACTAGATTCACTACAAAGTAATGGATATGTAAAGTTTGATATTGAGGAAGTTACAAAAAATTTAAAATGTTCTAAAAATATTGTCGAGCAGGTACTTTGTAAATTACAGACTTTTGATCCTTTAGGCATTTTTGCAAGGAACCTTAAGGAATGTCTAAAACTACAGTTAAAAGATAATAATTTAGACAATCAGCAGTTTGTATCTTTAATTGATAATCTAGAATTGATAGCAAGTGGCGATCTAAAGAAACTAGCTAAAATTTGCATTATTGAGCCAGAGGAATTAAAATCTTTAATTGCGCAATTAAGAAAGTTAAATCCCAAACCTGCGAGCGGATTTCTGGTTGAAGCTACCATGTTTAAAATTCCAGATGTAATTTTAACTATCGAAGAAAATATAGCAAAGTTAGAGCTGAATTATGAGTTGATACCCAAGCTTAAATTTAATGATGCATTTTATTTGAAAATTAAACCTAATATTAAAACCCCTGAAGAGAAAGTCTTTACCAAGCAAGAAATAAATTCAGCAACTAATATCATAAGGGCAATAGATCAACGTGTAAAAACCATTCTGAAGGTCGCTACTTGTATAGTTCAAGAGCAGATCGACTTTTTCACAAGAGGGGTGATGTACCTAAAGCCTTTAACACTCAATAAGATTGCAGAAATAACTGAGTTAAATGAAAGCACAATAAGTCGTTGTACCTCCAATAAATACATATCAGCGCCGAATGGAATTTACGAATTAAAGTATTTCTTCTCCTCAAGCCTTTCTAGCACCAAATCTTCAACTAATGATATTTCAAGCACTAAAGTAAAGGAAATTATCAAGCAGATTATTCTTCATGAAGAGCAAGGAGCAATATTATCAGATGAAGAAATTGCAGATGAGCTTAAGAGGTTCAATATTAAAGTCGCAAGAAGAACAGTAGCAAAGTACCGTGAGCTAGGAGGTTTTCCAACTTCAGCACAACGTAAAAGACAACAAAATATGGAATAATTATTGTTTAATAAGATAATTTGAGAATATCCTTATCAATATTAAAGCCTTTAAAGCACCCGATAACCGACATTCCAAGCAATGAAATATCTAGACCCCCGGAACCTACATGTGCATTAACATTTTCAAATATTTTACTGCCGATTTTAAAGCGTGTAAGTATTACAGGTGCCGCGCTACTTACCCCGTTAGCAGTCGCGTAGACTTTAGTGAATTTTAGTTTTGATAAATCAAATTTGAGAGCATTCGCAGCTTCTTTTGTCAAAGCAACATCGCTTGCTCCCGTATCAATCATAAACTTAATATCAACACCGTTTACTTGAGCGGATGTATAGAAGTGGCCATCCTCACTTCTAGAAATCATTATTTGTCCTTGTTCGTTTGTCCAGCTATAAGAAGGTATTAAAACAGCTAGAACTCGGTAGCCAGCATATTGCAGTTCAAATCTAAACGCATAACATATGATGATTATATAAAATATTACTTTCCATATTAATATTTTGACCATGGCTGCTTTAACTCCATGAGTTTTCAAGAAGTAATAAAACAATGTGAGTAGAATTATGATCGATACGAAAATACTAGCAAAACTTTCATTATAAAGATTTAGCTCTGGAAATTCGTTTGGTAAAATCTTAAAAAGGCCTAACAATAAAATTATACTGAATAAGATGAATAACAGGAATTTCCAGAAGCTTTTATTTAGCATTTGTACAATATTTAGGCATGATAATTATTATATTGTTTAAAGCTTTCTAAAGTCAAAAATAAACGCTCATCAGGATACTAAGAAAAAACTTACACTTGTAAGTATTCATTATTTGCAAATAATCTACTCTCTAATAGTCTATGCTTGAGTAAACCATTCATTCTTTTATTACCAGCATATATCCATTTTAAAAACTCTTGCGGAACCGCGGCAAAATCTTCGCTATTTATTTTACTTCCTAAAGTAGAACGTTGAAGAGCTGCCGGGCCTAGATTAAAAGTAAACGAAGTAAGTGCATCAAACTGATGATCAAGTAAATCGACATAAATATATCTAACTACAGCTTGCTCAAATTTTATTAAATCTCTTAATAAAATCTCTTCAGCGCAGGCGATCAAACACAATAGATAGTAGAGGATCAGGTAATTGCTCTTCGGAACCGTTATATAACCGGAAATTATAATCACCTAAATTTATTAATTCACCATTAGCCCAAACTCTAGCAATTTCTGCTATTTCTCCTTCACAAATGGCTACTGCAAAAGATAGATAATATTCGCACTCAGTAATATTATTAACCGCGCGAACAGTTGCGTTATCTCTAAAATATTTTTTTTAGAATAAGTACTTCGCTCTTCCTTTATTTGACTTGACCAAATTATTTTACCTTCTAATTTCACCGTTCCAAATATCAGAGGAATTGGAGTACCATATGAGCAAAGACTTAAGTTAAAACTATCTTTAACATTCTTTAAACTGAAATATTCTTCGGGTTCAGGCGGGGCGGGAGGATCGTAGTCAATATCATCGAGATAATCGCCAAGTAATTTGCCAGCATATCTACCAATCGTTGATAATATACCGCCACCAAATGAGCCCCCAATAGCACTGCCTACAGCTGAAAAAAATTGCTCCAACATCCAAATTACCCTGTTTCATTTAAGTGAGGACAATATAGCACTACTATATGTCTGGACTAAGAGGACTTGAAAATGTATGATCAACCTTAAAATCTCTATTTAATTTATATGACTGTAATTACAAGATTTGCCCCATCTCCTACCGGCTATTTGCATATAGGAGGTGCAAGGACAGCTTTATTTAATTATCTCTTTGCAAAAGCAAACAACGGTAAATTTTTGCTGAGAATTGAAGATACCGATAAGGAACGTTCGACCGAACCAGCAATCGCAGCTATACTTGCAGGGCTCAAATGGCTCAATATTGATTGGGACGAACAAGTTGTATACCAATCAAAACAAATTGATCGTCACGTGAAAGCAGCGTTATCTTTAGTTGAACAGGGAAAAGCTTATTATTGTTTTACTCCCCAAAGTGAAATTGAAGAGGCGCGCGCGCGCGCGATCGACAATAAACAGCATTTTATCTTTAAAAGTCAGTGGCGAGATGCAAATCCTGATGATTTTCCAAAAAACGTAAAACCTGTAGTAAGACTAAAAGCGCCAAGGACGGGTGAAACAATAATTGATGACAAACTACAAGGGAAAGTTGTTGTAGCAAATGATCACCTAGACGATATGGTGTTACTCAGGGGTGACGGCACCCCGACTTATATGCTTGCTGTTGTTGTCGATGACCATTATATGAGCATAACTCATATAATTCGTGGTGATGATCATTTAACCAATGCAGCTCGACAAATTTTAATTTATCAAGCTTTTGGTTGGCCGGTTCCTATTATGGTACATATTCCGCTAATTCATGGTCCTGATGGAGCAAAACTATCAAAAAGACATGGTGCCCTTGGCATAGAAGCATACAAAGAGATGGGCTACCTACCTGAAGCATTATGTAATTATTTACTGCGGCTTGGCTGGGCGCATGGAGATGACGAAATAATACCTAGAGACAAAGCTATTGAATGGTTTAATTTAGAAGGTCTTGGTAAAGCTCCAAGTAAGCTTGATTTTGCTAAAATGAAATATATTAATGCGCGATATTTACGCGAGCTCGATAATAAAGCCCTAGCTGAGCTTGTAAAAGAATATCTTACTTACGAAGGTATCACAGTAACTGATGATGATTTAAGATGCATTACTCAAGGAATGGATGGTCTTAAAACTCGTGCTGAATTAGTTAATGATCTTGCAAGCCTCGCTAAAATTTACTTACTAAATCAAGAAGTTAAAGACAACACCAATGCAGTAGAAATAATTTCTAAATGTAATAAGGAACTAGTTTTACAAGTCATCAATGAACTTTTAAGAGTTGAGGCTTGGACCAAAGAATCAGTTGAGATGACTTTGAAAAATATTGCAGAAAGTAATAATATTAAGATCGGGGAATTAATGATGCCTCTTAGAGCAATAATTACCGGAATGACTGCAACACCTGGCGCTTTTGAGATTATGACAATCTTAGGTAAGGATGAAATTATGAAAAGACTAAATAGAATCTTTAAATAAAATGTTAAAAACTCATCTTCAATATCATCATAAAATGAACCAGCTTTACAACGCTTGGATTATTCAAACTATGGACCTGGATGGGGCACTTGTTGAGATCAAAGATTTTATCATTCAAAATTTACTACCTGGTGAGGTGCCTTTATCAATCCATCCTGACTTCAAGATCATCGAAAAACCTAAAATCGGTGTAGGTAGTAAAGCAATTACTATAGAGCAAATCAGAGGCTTACAAGAGTTTCTTAATAAAACTTCTGGTGTGTCAGATAATAAGGTTGCAATAATTTATCAAGCAGATTTGATGAATTTAAATGCAGCAAATGGCTGCTTGAAAATTTTGGAAGACACAAGTAAAAATGCTTACATTTTCTTACTAACCTCAAATTCATCCGGTTTGATACCGACAATCAAATCGCGTTGTATGAAATTTGAGTATGTAAATGAAAATCAAGTAGTTACAGATGATATTTATAAAAAGAATATTTCTTTGTTAGCTAGTGATAATATAGATTCTCGCCTAAGTTTATTGAAAGAATTATCTGATAAAAACAGAGAAATCTGGAGTAACTTTTCTCAAAGTTGCTTAAGTCTCCTATCTAAAATTATAAAAAAAACAGCGATGATTGAAACAGAACTTACCAGCGATGAAACGAAAGTATTGAATCAATTCAAGATAAAAACAGTTCCACATTTAATAAAAAAGTTTGAATCGCTGAATAAATTGGTGAACAATACTATAAATTATGATCTAGATTTAAGAGTAAGTTCAGTGATGATTATAAACCTTTTTGAAAGTTGAAAATTTGTTAGACATTTTATTCCTGCAAGTTTCTGATCTTTTAAAGATTAAGCCGGAGACTGTCAAAGCGCTTAATAGAATTGGAGTTACTAATGTACGAGATTTACTATTTTACAAACCTTATTCGTTCATAGAAAAAATCCTCTCGCCTAATTTATCAGACCTTAAAGATGGAATGTTGATCCAAACAGAGATAACAGTTCAAGCCATTCAGGGATCGCAGGCTAGGAAAGGGCCCATTAAGATTTCAGTTGCAAATGATACAGGGTCAATCTTGCTGGTGTTCTTTAATAAAATTCCACCTTTCATTTTTAGTAAGCTTAAAATTGGTAGCAAACATATTATCTGCGGGAAAGTACAATTTTTTGAACATGGGTACCAAATTACTCACCCTGAATTTATTTATAACAAATTACTTGCGACTTTAAGCATTGAACCTATCTATGCTTTGACTTATGGATTGAGTAATAAACAACTTTATTCATATATTTTACAAGCCTTACAAATATTCAAAGAAAAGATACTTGTTGATGTAACAAGCATATCGGAAAAGGATTATCTAGAAGAGATTTTCAAAAACTTAAGCTATTTACATCTATATAATTTCGATTTAGCTCAGAAAAACAATATTGAGTTGATATGGCAAAGTGTGCGTAGTAATCTAGCAAGCAAAGAGCTATTTGCAAATCAAGCCTTGCTTAATTTCTCAAGAAAATCAAGGAAAGTTCTTGTAAACAAAGGTTACAATAAAGCTGATAACCTTCGAAACTCAGTATTAAATGAATTAGGTTTTACACTAACAACAGGGCAACAAGAAGTAATTAACGAAATTGAAAAAGACCAAAGCTCGTCACATCAGATGATGCGGCTACTGCAAGGAGATGTAGGGTCTGGCAAAACTTTAGTTGCATTTTTAACAATGTTAAATGCTGTTGAAGCTAAATTACAGACTGTTTTGATGGCTCCAACTGATTTGTTAGCCAATCAACATTACCAATTTTTTATTAAAAGTCTGGAAGCGAAAAGAATAAGTATAGCTCTTCTAACTGGAAAAACTTCTAGTAAAGAGAGAAAGCAGATTTACGAAAACACGCAAAACGGCCAATTATCAATTCTAATTGGGACGCATGCTCTTTTCCAGGAGACAGTTAACTTTCAAAATCTTGGCTATATAGTAATCGATGAACAACATAAATTTGGAGTAAAACAGCGCTTGCAACTTATTAACAAGGCTACTCACCCTGATATTTTAGTGATGACTGCTACACCCATTCCAAGAAGCCTTACATTGACTATGTTTGGCGATATGGAATCATCAAAGTTGAAATCAAAACCTGCGGCAAGACTTCCAATTATTACTGCTAGCGTGTCCTCAGGTAAAACCAATGAGATTATCGAATCCTTAAGTAAAGTAATCAGTCGTGGCGAACAAGTTTACTGGGTATGTCCACTTATAGATCAAAGTGATGATAATTTGAATGCAGAAGAACGTGGTCTTTATGCAGATGTGAATTCTCGATTTATTTCAATTGAGGAGCTTTACCCAGGACTTGTAGGAATCTTACATGGCAAAATGAAAAGTGATGCAAAGGAAGCTGTGATGGAACAATTTAGAAAAGGTAAGATTAAAATCTTAATAGCGACTACCGTTATTGAAGTAGGTATTGACGTGCCGATTGCAACTTTAATTGTAATTGAAAATGCTGAGAAATTTGGTCTTTCTCAACTTCATCAGCTGCGTGGCAGGGTAGGGAGAGGAGACAAGCAATCATATTGTATGCTGATCTATAATGCAACGCGCCTGTCCGCTGCAGGGCGCACGCGATTAGAGACAATGAAAACCAGCCATGATGGCTTTTATATAGCCGAGCAGGATATGTTGCTACGTGGTAGTGGAGAAATTTTAGGAACTCGTCAAAGTGGTGAGACTGAGTTTTTCTTTGCTGAACTTACTCAAGATCTCAAGCTTTTGGAGCAAGCAAGTGCGCAAGCTTCTCAAACTGAAATAAACGAATTTATAGATTTTCAAATCAAGTTTTTTTCTAAACAATCGCAAGATTTGTCAAAAAGCGGGTAATAAATATTATATGAGCTTTATACAATCGCTTGGTACAATTTTTCTAATTATCTTGACCGGAATTATATGTCGCAAGATGAAAATTTTGAATCAAATTCATATAGAAGGGTTTGAAATTATCTTGTTTAAGACACTAACTCCTTGCTACTTGTTTAACTCAATCATCGAACGAATTATTATGAACATAGCAAAAAAAATAGGGAGGTATAACTATGAATCTAAACTTACAACACCGTAAAGCAACTTTAAACGATCTTAAAACTATAATTGATTTACTTGTGGAAGATGATCTTGGCAAAACTCGTGAGAGTCAAGCAGATAAACTCGATCAATGCTATATTGATGCGTTTCATAAAATAGATATCGACTCTAACCAACATCTCATGGTATTTGAAAATGACAAAGAAATTGTGGCTACATGTCATTTAACTATCATGCCTTCATTAACATTTACCGGCTCAACAAGAATGCAAATTGAAGCTGTACGAGTGCTTGAAAAATACCGTGGTCAAAGAATCGGTGAATATATGATAAATAGCGCGATTGCTTACGGTAAATCTCAAGGCGTAAGCCTAGTTCAATTAACTACCAATAAGAAACGCCCTAGAGCCAAAAATTTCTATGAAAAATTAGGTTTTGAAGCAAGTCATGAAGGAATGAAGCTCAAAATTTGAGAAATAAAATGGTAACCCTTGCGTAAATTAAGCTAAATCAACGATATTGACAAAAGAACTAAATTGTATTAATACTGTGTTATAAATAATTTATAAACGGCGGATATTTTGTCTAAAATCATTGAGATAACACCTATAAAAGATGGAATGACCAAGGAAGAGGCGGAAAAAGTAACGAATCTTTTTTTAAAAGAAATTTTGGTTTCTGACAATATTCTAAAGATGAAAGATATAGCAAATATTGAAGATAAAAGATGCGGTGGTAAAATTTATAAATTAATAACTTTAAAAGATGATAGTAAATGGGTCCAGGGCGATAAAGGGATTGAACGTCTTATTGGAGCGCAATATTTAAAGAAAAACCTTGCAGTTGAAGGATGGAATGTTGTTGAAACAAAATGTATGTTAAAAAGCGAAAATATTGATAAGATTACAGTAGGATTAAAAACTGCCAATGAAAAGCCGCTGGAAAATCTTATTACTTTATATTCGTTTGACATTATTGCTCTTTCTAAATATGTAGGTGATAAGAAGCCGACCTTCGAAAATTCTAAACTTAGTGGAATAACAAACGTAATTAAGGAGACAGGGTTTCACGATCTGGCTTTTAACGCTAATTTACGTGAGCAAGAAGATGGCGATATCATTATAATAGATACAGAATACGCTAGTTTTACAAGCGTTGGATCCTTTCTAATCTCAGATGCAACTGGCCTAGAACTTGCAGGTGTTGAATTTAGCTTCCCTATAAGTGAATTTTTTGGGTAAATGTGTGCTGTTAAAAAGCAAATTGATTGTAAATTTTACTGAAGACATATTTTAAAAAATGGTGGGCGGTAGAAGACGCAGAACCACCCCGACCTCTAAGATGTCAACGTAGTGCTCTAACCAACTGAGCTAACTGTCTACATGATTCTTGATCTAAAAAGTGAAAATGGTGGGCGGTAGAAGACTCGAACTTCCGACCTCTACGATGTCAACGTAGTGCTCTAACCAACTGAGCTAACCGCCCGTGTAACTTGTGCTTGTAATCATAATAGCTTTTTTTATACTGAAGCTTGTAAGATTTCAAGTTTAATTTGCAATAGTTACTAAAATAGAATAAAAATTCCTTAAAAATCAAATGACACCATCTTTAAAAGATAAAACGCTCGATACCGCAAAAAACTTTACAATTGCTCTTGATGGACCTTCTGCATCAGGTAAGGGTCATATCGGTAAACTTCTTGCACAAGAATTTAGCCTTGAATATTTTCAATCAAGTTTGGTATATAGAGGGCTTGCTCGTCTTTGTATTGATAAAGATGTAGAACCCCAGGATGAACTCGGTATTATCAAACTATCGACATTCAATGAAATAATTGACTACGCAAAAAATTACGATCTTGCTGATGAAAATATAGGCAATATTGCCTCGAAACTCAGCGCGATCCCTGAGGTACGAAAAAATTTAAGTACGCATCTTGAAGAAATTGTTGAAACAACTCCTCGTCTAATTATGGAAGGGAGAGATATCGGCACTGTTATAGCACCAAATGCTGACCTTAAAGTCTTTCTTACAGCTGATGTTGAGCGACGTGCAGAGCGTCGATATAAACAGTTGCTAGGGACGGGAAAAAAATGTATACTCCACGAGATTTTAGAGCAACTGAAAGAACGCGACGAGCGTGATGAATCACGCTCCAGCAGCCCACTGATCCCTGCTGCAGATGCTTTAATAATTGATACTTCGAATCTTTCGCCTCAGCAGGTATTTGGGGTAATAGATAATTTTATTCAAACAAACTAATTATGCTTTTGTGCCTAGTGTAATTAATTTGATTTATATTAACCTTTAAAATTGTGTTAGGTGGCACTTCTAGCACGGAAGAAAAAATATGCAAAATTTCAAGAAAAGATTTATCGCCCAATATGCTGAAATAACTGAATCTGATGAAAGTTTCGGTAAGCTCTTGGATAATGTAAGTATTAGCCATGTTAAGGAAGGTACTGTTGTAAAAGGTCAAGTAGTTGGCGTTACAAAAGACGTTATAGTAATTGATGTAGGCTTAAAAAACGAAGGCAGAGTTCCGGTTGAAGAGTTCGGTCTATCAAATGCTCAAGATTTACCAATAGTTGGTGATATAGTTGATGTTTATGTTGAAAGAATCGAAGGCCGTAAGGGTACTATTCTCAGCAGAGAAAAAGCTATCAGAGAAGAATCATGGATACATCTAGAAGTAGCATGTGCTAAAGGTGAATTTGTTCAAGGTGTTATATTTGGTCGTGTTAAAGGTGGATTTACAGTTGACCTATCTGGCGTTGTAGCATTCTTACCAGGCGGGCAAGTTGACGTTAGACCTGTTAAAGATATATCAAGTCTAATGGGTATTACTCAACCGTTCCAAATCTTAAAGATGGATAAGAAGCTTGGTAATATAGTTGTATCTAGAAGAGCGATCTTGGAAGAATCAAGAGCTGAAGCTAGAGACGCGATGTTGTCTAAAATCGAAGAAGGTATGGTACTCGAAGGTATCGTTAAAAACATTACAGATTACGGTGCGTTCGTAGATCTTGGTGATATTGATGGTTTAGTACACGTTACAGATATCTCATGGAGTAGAATCAATCATCCATCAGAAGTACTATCTGTAGGTCAAAAAATTAAAGTTAAAATTATTAAATTCAATGAAGAAACCAAGAGAATTTCACTTGGTATGAAGCAGTTGGATGAAAATCCATGGCAAGGCATTCAAGGTGAATTCCCTATAGGAACTGTAATGACAGGTAAAATTACTAATATTGCAGACTATGGTGCTTTCATTGAACTTAAAGACGGTATTGAGGGTCTTGTTCATTCAAGTGAAATTAGCTGGCTTGGTAAGTCAAACCAGAATTCCAAGAAGTTATTAACTATTGGTCAAGAAGTTAAATTCGTGATCTTGGAAGTTGATACTGAAAAACATAGAATTTCTTTAAGTATCAAGCAATGTCAGGAAAATCCATTAGTTAAATTTGCTGAAAATAATCCTGTCGGCACAATAATCAAAGCTCCTATCAGAAACATCACTGATTTTGGTATGTTTGTAGCGCTTGATGATAACATCGACGGTATGATCCATGAAAGTGATATAAGCTGGGATAGTAATGGTGCTGAACAACTGAAAGCCTATAAAAAAGGTGATGAAGTTGAATGTAAGGTATTATCAATTGATGTTGAAAAAGAGCGTATCAGCCTTGGAATTAAGCAATTAACTGAAACTACTGTGAATGCTAATACAAGCGTTGATGAGTTCAAGAAAAATGCTGTTGTTACTTGTGTAGTTACTGCGGTTAAGTCTGATGGTATTGAAGTTGAAGTTGAAGGTAAAGCTCAAGGGTTCATTAAGAAAAATGAGCTTTCAAGTGATAAATTAGAGCAAAAGCCTGAAAGATTCAATGTTGATGAGCGTGTTGATGCTAAGATCATTTCAGTTGATAAGCTGTCACGTCAAATATTGTTATCGATCAAAGCTTTAGAGATTGAAGAAAGAGAAAAAGCTATTAAAGAATATGGCTCAACTGATAGCGGTGCAAGTCTTGGAGATATCCTGGGTGCTGCTCTTGGTAAAAGTGATAAGCAATAATTGAGTTTGACTGTTATGGGCAAATACATCCCTTAACAATCAAATAAATAGTTACCAGAGGCTCTATTACATTAATAGGGCCTCTTTTATTTAGGCCTCTATACCATGTGCGTTGATTATCCTTGAATAATTTGCAATGCAACCTTAATATTAGACCTCATCATTTGTACTAAATTAATTCTATTAAAAAATCTCGCTCAGGTTAAATGACATATTCAGACCATTTTTTAAAAGACCTAAACCTTCAGCAGATTGAAGCTGTTAATTACCTAGAAGGGCCGCTACTTGTGCTTGCAGGGGCAGGAACTGGCAAAACAAAAGTTCTAACTTCCCGAGTTGCTAATTTAATTCATCAAAAAAAAGCTGAACCATTTAATATTCTTGCAGTGACTTTCACCAATAAAGCTGCTCGTGAAATGAGTGATAGAATTAACGGTATGATAAGCTCGCATGGATTAAATATAGGTACTTTTCACTCGATCGCTGCTAAGATCTTGCGCTCCCACATTAGATACCTTGATACTTCACTTAGTTCAAGCTTTACTATAATTGACCAAGATGACCAAATACGTCTAATTAAAAGTATAGCGATTGATAAGAATATCGATATAAAAATTTATCCACCTAAGCTTATTGCGGTGATAATTTCAAGATGGAAAGATCTTGGATTATTTCCTCATAAAATTACTGATAGTGATACGAAAACTCCTTTGCAAAAATGTGCAAGACTCATTTATGAAGAATACCAGTTGAAATTGCAACTTTCAAACGTGGTAGATTTCGGTGACTTGCTACTTTATAATAATCAGCTTTTCATTAACTCACCTGAGTTGCTTAAACATTATCAAAATAAATTTCAATATATTTTAATTGATGAATACCAAGATACTAATGCCGTACAGTATGTGTGGGCAAGGATGCTTGCAAGTTTAACCAAAAATATTTGTTGCGTTGGTGATGATGATCAGTCGATATACAGTTGGCGTGGCGCTGAAGTCGGTAATATCCTACGTTTTGAAAAAGATTTTACCAACGCTAAAATCATTAAATTAGAGCAAAATTACAGATCAAGCTCTGAAATTTTGGCTGCAGCATCAAGCTTAATCAAGAATAACAAACAACGTCACGGGAAAATGCTATGGACGTCAAAAACTGCTGGAGAAAAATTAAAAATCATTTCCTGCTGGAACGATAAAGAAGAAGCAAGATTTGTTGTAAGTGAGATCGAGCGAATGATTACACAAGGTAACTACCGTGCAAATCAAATCGCAATTTTAGTTCGAGCAGGCTTCCAAACCAGAGCGTTTGAGGAAGTATTTATCAGTAACGCGCTACCGTACAAAATTATCGGCGGTTTAAAATTCTATGAACGGATGGAAATAAGAGATCTGCTTGCTTACATCAGGATTTCTTTGAATTCTGAAGACAATTTGGCGTTTGAGAGAATTATAAATACTCCTAAAAGATCGATTGGAGATAGTACTTTAAAGCTGATAAAAGATTATGCTAACGAGCATAATTTACAGATATTTGATGCTATTGGCGAAATGTTAAAAGAAGGGCAGCTAAAAAGCAAAGCACGCGACTCGCTTGAGAAACTTGTCAATCAAATAAATAGTTGGCAATTAAGATATAAGACCGATGCTCCTTTTGAAGTGACTAAATCTATCCTTGAAGAAAGCGGTTATTTAGACACGCTTAAGCTTGAAAAAACTGAAGAGTCAAGAGGCAGGATCGAAAACCTAAATGAGATGTTACGAGCTATAAATGAGTTCGGTAATATTGAGGAGTTTATCCAGCACACAAGCTTAGTTATGGAAAATGATAGCTTATCAAGCTTTGGTGGAGCGATTAACGTCATGACGCTACATGCCGCTAAGGGGCTCGAGTTTGAGTTAGTATTTTTACCTGGTTGGGAAGAAGGAATATTCCCTCATCAAAAATCAATTAGTGAAGAAGGTGAGAAAGGTTTAGAAGAAGAGCGACGTATTGCGTACGTTGGTATTACTCGTGCTAAAAAAGAGTTATATATATCATATGCTGAGAGCCGCTGGATGTTTAATGAGGTTTTAAACTCGTTACCATCAAGGTTTTTAGCCGAAATCCCTGATGAGGTGCATGAAAAAATCTCGTCAAGCAGAAAACTAAATTATATGGGATCCAAGCATAATTTCTCATTTCAAAATAATTCAAGACTGCAAACTCCTCAAACTAAATTGAAGTTTGAAGGAGATGAAATGCGTCCTGGAGTGCGAGTGAAACACGAAAAATTCGGTGCCGGAATTATCACCAAAAGAAGTGAAGACAATTTAGAGATAGTTTTCGAAGGCGGCGGCGGTGTCAGGACTATTAAAAAAGCCTTTGTACAGATAATATAATTTACTCACAGATAAGTGCTCACTCACTGGAGTACTTATGAGTTAATCCTTCAACTATGGAACGGTGGAAAATTAATATTGAAGCTACACTTGACTGATCAAGAAAATTTAAGTGGTGGCCAGAGCCGGGATTGAACCGGCGACACAAGGATTTTCAGTCCTTTGCTCTACCAACTGAGCTACCTGGCCAAATTGATTTTTTATATATTTTATAAACGCTTGATTCACCTTATAACTAAATAAAATAAGTTTGTCTATAATATTTTGCTCGAAGAAAAATTTTTAAGGTTATTTATAACATAAGCTTGAAAGAGTGTCTGAAATAATTATAATTAACACAATCAATGAAACGGCAACGTATTTTTTAATGTTAAAGACAAAGCAAGAGATTCATAATAATCGCCCAACTTCTCCTCACATGGGTATTTATCGTAGACAAATAAGCTCAGTGTTGTCAATTTTTCATCGCTTAACAGGGATAGCCCTTTTTGGCGGTTTATCGATTGGCTCATGGTGGTTTATTCTGTGGGTGTTTAACAAATTTGATCCGGCATTCTTACATGTCTCAAAATTTTGGTTGTTTAAATTTGCGGCCTTAGCTTTAAGTTTCTGCGGTTTTTACCATTTAGGTACAGGGCTCAGACATTTAATGTGGGATGTAGGCTGTGGGTTCTCCATCAAAGCAATTGATCTAACAGGATGGCTTGCCGTAATATTTGCTTGCCTCATGACAGCAATCTTTTGGTGTTGTATAATTTAATGGACAAAATCTGATGCAAAATAATTTTAGAACTGAATTAGCTAGGGCAAAGGGCCTTGGGCCTGCTAAAGGTGGCGCTCATCATTGGTGGCATCAGCGCTTGACTTCGATCATTATGACACCATTATTTTTCTGGTTATTATTTTTTATAAAATGTAATATAGACCAGGAATTAAGTACCGTTATATCAAATATCCATAAGCCATATAATATTGTTCCGATGTTGTTATTAATTATAACAGCGTTTTATCATGGAATGCTTGGTATGCGCGTTATCATTGAAGATTACATACCAAATATTGCTATAAGATCAACCTTAATTGTTCTTATTCAGCTGTTTTGTATTGTGACAATTGTCTCAATTGTTGTAGCACTGCTTTCTCTAATTTCTATTTAAATAAGTATCATTATGTCAAGACCATATAATATAGTTAATCATGAGTTTGATGTTGTGGTAGTCGGTGCCGGCGGTGCAGGGCTTAGAGCCGCCTTTGGTATGGCTAAGACAGGGCTTAAAACTGCTTGCATAAGTAAGTTATTCCCGACTAGAAGTCATACTGTCGCTGCGCAAGGCGGTATAAGTGCTGCGCTTGGCAATATGGGTGAAGATGACTGGCGCTGGCATATGTATGATACTATCAAAGGCTCTGACTGGCTTGGTGATCAGGATGCTATTGAATATATGTGTAAGAACGCTGCTGCAGCTGTTCTTGAGCTTGAGCATTACGGGGTACCTTTTTCAAGAACGAGTGAAGGAAAAATCTACCAACGTCCATTTGGGGGAATGACTACTCGCTTTGGAAAGGGTAAGGCTGCAGAAAGAACTTGTGCTGCAGCAGACCGTACAGGGCATGCTATATTGCATACTTTATATCAGCAGGCATTAAAAAATAAGGCCAAGTTTTTCATTGAATATTTCGTGTTAGATTTAATAATGGAAAATGGTGAATGTAAAGGCGTGATTGCCTGGAACTTGGACGATGGCAGCATCCACTGTTTTAGAGCGCACATTGTAGTGCTTGCCACCGGTGGCTACGGACGGGCATATTTTTCAGCAACTTCTGCGCATACTTGTAGCGGTGATGGTGGAGGAATGGTAGCACGTGCTGGATTGCCTTTAGAAGATATGGAATTTGTACAATTTCACCCGACCGGAATTTATGGCTCGGGATGTTTAATCACAGAAGGCGCAAGAGGTGAGGGTGGTTATCTTGTTAATTCCGAGGGCGAGAGATTCATGGAGAGATATGCACCGTCTGCCAAGGATTTAGCATCTAGGGATGTTGTCTCGCGCGCAATGACAATGGAAATTAGAGCTGGTCGCGGCGTTGGAAAGCATAAAGATCATATTTACTTACATTTGAATCATCTTGATCCTGCAGTGTTACATGAGCGCTTACCGGGAATCTCAGAGACCGCAAAAATTTTTGCAGGTGTTGATGTCACAAAAGAGCCGATTCCGGTGTTACCGACAGTCCATTATAATATGGGCGGCGTACCGACCAACTATCATGGTGAAGTAATAACCAAAGTGGATGGTGAGTTTAAAATTGTACCTGGACTTATGGCGATTGGCGAGGCCGCATGCGTTTCAGTTCACGGTGCAAATAGACTTGGGTCAAACTCATTGCTTGATCTTATTGTCTTTGGTAGAGCAGCAGCACACCGTGCGGAAGAAATAATTAAAAATGATATGAAAGCTAAGACTCATTCAACTATAGCGCCTCAAATAGTCGATAAAGTTCTAGATCGTTTTGACGAAATTCGCAACTCAAATGGCGAAATTCTGGTCGCTGATTTAAGGCTTAAAATGCAAAAGATTATGCAGGACCATGCAGCGGTTTTCAGAACTGAGGACGTACTGCAAGAGGGCGTTAAGATGATTGACTCAGCAAGAACTGAATTTACTAACATTAAAGTTAATGATAAATCCCTTATCTGGAATTCTGATCTAATGGAAGCGTTGGAACTTGCTAATTTATTTGATCAGGCAGTCATTACGATGCATGCAGCAGCTGCAAGAAAAGAAAGCAGGGGTGCGCATGCTCGTGAAGATTATTCGGAACGTGACGATGCTAATTGGATGAAACATAGCTTTAGTTGGATTAATGACGCAGGACAAGTAAGCTTTGATTATAAACCAGTGACTCTGACTACTTTAACGGATGAAGTAGAATCTGTACCACCAGTTAAAAGGGTATACTAAAGCGTGCTACTTAAATCTAGCTTTAATTGATATAAATTAGTATAATTAACATTATATATTTACGTAGGAAACTATGGCAGAATTGCGATTACCGCCAAACTCTAGAGTAACAGAAGGAAAGGTTCATGTTGGTCTTGAATCCGGCGCGAAACCTAGAAAAGTTAGGATTTATAGATATGATCCTGATTCAGGTGAAAATCCGAGAATTGATACTTATGAAATTGATGAGACCCATTGTGGACCAATGGTGCTTGATGCTTTGATCAAGATCAAAAATGAAATGGATTCCACATTAACTTTCAGGCGCTCTTGTCGCGAAGGGATTTGCGGCAGCTGCGCTATGAATATTGACGGGGTTAACACTCTTGCCTGTATTAAGCCTATGGCTGATATTTCTGAAGACGTGAAAATTTATCCTCTTCCGCATATGAAGGTGATAAAAGATTTAGTGCCGGATATGACTCATTTCTACGCGCAGTATGAATCAATTCAGCCTTGGTTGAAAACAGATGATGCAGCCCCTGCAAACAGTGAAAGACTGCAATCTCCCGAGGAAAGAGAGAAACTTGATGGTTTTTACGAATGTATATTATGCGCTTGTTGCTCTACGGCATGCCCAAGCTACTGGTGGAACGGCGACAAATATTTAGGCCCTGCAATTTTGTTGCAAGCCTATAGATGGATTGTTGATTCTCGTGATGATCACACAGGTGAGCGTTTAGACGATCTTGAAGATCCCTTTAAGCTCTATAGATGTCATACTATTATGAATTGCACTAAAACATGCCCTAAAGGTCTAAATCCTGCTAAAGCGATAGCTGAAATCAAGAAGCTGATAGTTGAGCGGCAAGGTGTGTAACAACCCTTGCTAGACTTTTCGTTTAGTTTTTGCTATTCTGCAAGCTATCATTTATAGAAATTCTATGTCAAATATTGTAAATATTGAAGATTTAAACGCTAAAAAACGCCCTGATTGGATTCGCGTTAAGGCTCCTACTTCAGATATTTATAAAGCGACTCATCAATTAGTCCGAGATTTAAAGTTAAATACTGTATGTGAAGAAGCAAAATGCCCTAATATTGGCGAATGCTGGTCGCAGAAACATGCAACTGTCATGATTCTTGGTTCAACTTGTACAAGAGCTTGCAGGTTTTGCAATATAAAAACAGGAATTCCTGATTTGCTTGATCCCCATGAACCTGAAAGACTTGCTATTGCTGTACAGAAGATGCAACTTGCGCATGTGGTCATAACTTCAGTTGATAGAGACGACTTACAAGATGGCGGTGCGAGTCATTTCGCTGAATGCATTAATCAGATAAGGCAAAGCTCACCTTTAACTACAATTGAGGTGCTAACCCCTGATTTCTTAAAAAAAGAAGGAGCGATTGAAATTGTGGTAAAGGCTAAACCTGACGTGTATAATCATAATATTGAGACTGTGCCTTCATTATATAAAAATATAAGACCGGGAGCTCGTTATTATCATTCTTTGAATCTGCTACATACTGTAAAAAAACTTGATCCTCACATTTTTACTAAATCCGGGATGATGGTAGGGCTTGGCGAGGATAAAGAAGAAGTAATTCAAGTAATGGAAGATTTAAGAGCGGCTGAAGTTGATTTTCTAACTATTGGGCAATATCTACAACCAACTCCAAATCATGCGGTTGTTGATAGATACGTAACTCCTGAGGAATTTAAATATTTAGAAAGAGTAGCAAGAACAAAAGGATTCTTAATGGTATCAGCAAGCCCTTTAACTCGTTCATCTTATCATGCTGGTGCTGATTTCGAAAAGCTCAAAATTGCGCGCTTGAACCAGGCAAGTTGAAGTAATATGCACAAGATTCATAAAGAGAAATTATTACCTAATTCACCTACTCAAGTTTTTGATCTAATTTTGGATGTAGAATCTTATCCTGAATTTGTGCCGTGGTGTGAATCGACCACAATCATTTCCAAGACTGATCAAGAAATCATAGCTAAAATGAAAGTTAACTATAAAGGATTCACCGAAAGTTACACTTCGCGCGTTACTACTAACAAGACAGATAAAAACCTTTTAGTTGAAGTAAAAGCTATTGATGGGCCTTTCAAGTTTTTGTATAACTATTGGACTATTACTGAAGAAAATGAAGGTTGTAAAGTCGATTTCCAGATTGATTTGGAATTTAAATCCTTCGTACTTGATAAAATGATGGGATTGTTTTTTACAAATGCTGCTGACAAAATGATAGAAGCTTTTGAAAGAAGGGCTAAAGAGCTATTTAAAGCTAGCTAGTTAATATAATTCATAAAGATATTTAGCCTTCTATAGCTAACACAGTATTATCATTCTTAGAAATCATCATCAATGCATGATTGAATTCAGCGCCATATATAAAAATCATATTTATTATGTAGAAGAAGAGTAGGGTTAAGATAACACTACCAAGAGACCCATATACTACGCTAAGCTGATTATAATAAATTATATATTCTGATAATAAATGCCCACTTATTATCCATAATAAAACGGTTAAGATTGCACCCGGTACAATATCTTTATAGTTCAATTTAGCATTTGGGATGACGTAGTATAAAGATGAAACTCCTAAAAATAGACAGCTGAGAATTAACAAGTAACGTGATACATTTAGTATGCGCTCGTACCCTGCAATCGCTTCTGTAATTGCAGGTATTTTATTAAGACCAATAGGAATAATAATTAGTATCAGCATAGTAAATCCCAGCATTATAGTAATAACTAGGAATTGAAAAATGCTAAGTAATCGCCTTCTAATGTAAGGAGGGGGAGAAGTGATTTCATGCACTCTATTTAAAATTGTCCGCAAGCATTCAAGGAATGATGAGGCGGTCCACACAGTGCCTACAATGGCAAGTGTCATAAGGCTTTGAGGAGGAGTTCTGCCAAGTTCATTGATCCGCATTTTCATAGAGTCTACTGCTCTTTCAGGCAAATTTTCCATAAGCAGCTTTATAAAGTTATCCCCAAGCTCTGAAGCCCCAAAAAAGCTGGTTAATGCAACAAAAAATATCAAAAAAGGAAAGATCGATAAAAGTACCATGAATGACATATAGCCTGAATGTTCGACACCATCATGCTCAATAGTCTTTACCGCGGCAATGTAAAGGCTTTTTAATATTCTCTTCATCATTAAATTCAATTATTTATACATGATTTATATGTCATTTATCATCTTGAGTTCAAGAAAATAAGCAACTCTAGCCTAAAAAATAAAATCATTTTCTAAATTAAAATTAAAAAAAGCATTAAAATTTGTTAAATTATTGTTGCGCTAATACTACATCTATGCTAGATTGCAATTCATACGAGATAATTACAATATAATTACATTCTATTAATTATTAAAGGATTCATGATGGCTAGAAAAAACGAATATATACAAGAAGTTGACCAATTTGTAGGTGACAAAATTTATTCTCTGAGACTTGCAAAAGGTCTGTCACGTCAGCAATTATCTGAAGTTATCGGAGTTACGCATCAGCAGTTGCAAAAATATGAAAAGGGCACTAATAGAATATCTGTGGGCAGACTTGTATTAATTGCAAAAGCTCTAGGCAAAACTGTAAATTATTTTTATGAAGGCCTAGATTCTCATGAATCTGAGCCAATTCTTACTCAACATCAACGTATGTGTATTGAAGTTTCAAGAAACTTTATGAAAATTCGCAGTGCTGATCATCAGAATGCTGTTAATACCTTAGTACGCTCTTTAGTCAAAGAATCAGCGTAATTTCAATTCAAAATTTGCTTGAAGCCTTTATCTCACGAAGGCTTCAAGCTCCTCACATCTATTATCAAAAAAATCATCTAAATTAAATTTTGACATTCTCAAATTTTTTGTTTAACTTACGATTAATAAATAAGTTAACTTATAATAATTTTATTAAGCTTTGTTATGAATTATATGATTAACGGTTGAAGTAAATTAGTGTCCCTAAGTCTTTAAAATTTAAATGATGTTTTAATTATGAATCTCAATATAGACAGTGCAATTTTTATTGGTTTTTTAATTGCCAATCTTATTTTCGGGTTATATTCAAGCCGTAGAATAAAAGATATTAGAGAATATGCTATTGGAAATAGAGATTTTTCTACAGCAACCATCGCCTCAACAATTGTTGCAACCTGGATCAGTGGAAGTTTTTTCTTTACCATAATATCTGAATCGTATGCTAATGGACTTTATTTTATGTGGGCGGTTTCGGGAGGAGCTGTATGTTTATTAGTTATTGGTTTTTTCTATGCACCACGGTTAGGAGAGTTTTTAGGGAAATTGTCTATCGCAGAAGCTATGGGTGATCTATTTGGAGAAAAGGTTAGGATTGTAACATCAATAGCAGGCTTTATTGGTGCTTGCGGGATGATAGCTACACAGTTAAAGATAGCCGGACTAACCTTTGAATATTGCTTTGGGATTTCCCAATTGTATGGGATCGTAGTCAGCGGTACTATTATTACGTTATATTCAGCCTTTGGAGGTATAAAATCTGTAACATTTACTGATATTATTCAGTTTTTTACTTTCGGAACAATCTTACCTGTAATTTCGTACTTTATTCTTACGTCGCTTGATAGCATGGATATATTGACAAATACTCTAATGACCAACGAATTATTTGATTATAAAAAGGTGTTTGACTTCAGCCAATCTAAATCCTTGTATTACCTTATTTTGTTTTTCTACTATGCAATTCCAGCATTTGACCCGGCGATATTTCAAAGAATATCAATGTCAAAAGATATTAAGCAAATTAGACGTTCCTTTATTATTGCCGGGTTCACTTGCTTATGCTTAGTTATAGTAATTAACTGGATTAGTGTCTTAGTTTTATCAACGCAACCTAAGCTTGGTACAAACGATATTGTTAAGCACATTATTATGAATTATTCATACATAGGTCTAAACGGTCTAACTTTGGCTGGGATAATGGCGATGGTGATGTCAACGGCTGATTCATATGTGAATTCCACTGCAGTTCTAGTAGTACATGACTTTTGTAGACCTTTAAAGATTAACATTCTGAAAAACGAACTGTTATTTTCTCGTGCTATATCAATATTAATTGGAGTTTTTGCAATTATTTTATCGTTACGCAGCGGTAGTTTGCTACAGCTAATTAT
>Ga0123337_10000581_pt1 | contig 59041 bp, 53 predicted proteins | sample frozenSSSSmetaG_FD_89792 | JGI IMG/M metagenome (GOLD analysis project Ga0123337, IMG submission 89792) | Glacier valley bacterial and archeal communities from Borup Fiord, Nunavut, Canada, to study Microbial Dark Matter (Phase II) -... | ecosystem: Environmental > Aquatic > Freshwater > Ice >... | reverse complement strand
TACAGAAAACAAAGTGCCGTCGCTTATGAAGAGGGCGCTGCAATTAATCCTGAAAAATAAAATGAAACAGGTGAATAAGGCCCAACTGGAACAATTGCTGAAAGAAAATTACCAGCAGAAAGATTTCAATTTATATCGTTTGATAAATAGGTTTTAACTCCGGCAGTCTTTCATAAATGATGCACCCACCCTTTTAAAAAAATTCTTCAGCTTTATTATTAATTTATTTTGGTGCTCTTTCAGTGGTCCGTCAAACACATCCCCCCGTCTTAAAAAATATTTAGTTAGCGTGCTGGAAGTGATCCCCCATTTGGAAATGAAGGTATAGTACCCTCTGTTCTTCACTTCATGTCTCCTGGTAGATTTCGATCTGAAATGATATACCCTGCTGCCCCCAACGCCTTTAAACAGCCTTACGCCGGCGTTCCAGAGTTTCATCGAAAAATCAGGATCGGAGTACATGCCGGGCGAGAACTCCGTGCTATACCCACCCACCATGTCCCAGGTGTTGCGGTGAACAATATTTGGCGGCCAGGTGGCTCCCTGCCAATCGGATTTTAACGGCAGTAAATAATTCTCCAGCAGTTCCTTTTTCCGAAAAGAATTAATGCCCTTGCCGAGGTCCATTTCAATTACACAATTACTGGAAGCTACAGGTTCTATGGATGTGGAAGAAAAAAAGAAAAGATTATGCCCGACAGCTTCTATCTCCCTGATCAGTTCGGTATCCCAGCCGGGGCAGACATACATGTCGTCGTTCATGTAAACGATGTAATCCGTCGTCACCAGACTTCTGCCGATGTTTAGCGCATAGCAGATGCCGGCGTTTTGTTTAGTATAGGTATACTGAATGTCGGGTTGTTCTTCAAGCCATTGCAAGGTTCCGTCGGTGCCTTCATTAACGTGTACGATGATCTGGTGCCTGAACCGTGAGTGTTCCCGGATGCTATCCACGCATAATTGGAGATATCGAAGGTTATTCCAGGTTGGAATCAGTATTGAAAACAACATATTGTGAATACTATGAATTATTTCTCCACCACCTGTATCCGATATATCCCACGATCAATAACGGTGCAGCAGCAAGATAAAGTATGCCGCCGTTTAATCCATGGCCTGCTTCCTCTCCCAGCTGCGATGCGGTTTTGGCACAAATAGAACATTGCGCATTCGTTATAATGCTCATCACCATTGCGGTTACAGACAAAGTAAGTATCCTCAGGTGTTTCATAACTGATTAATTTGCTAGGCCATTGTTTTCTGCACTTTCTTCCTTTCTTCTTCCTGTAAAAGAACCTTTCTTAGTCTGATCACCTTTGGCGTCACTTCAATGCATTCGTCCTGCTGGATGTATTCCATGCATTCTTCAAGCGACATCTGTGTCTTAGGCGCGATACGGGAAGCATCATCGCTGCCGCTGGCACGGTGATTGGTCAGTTTCTTGGGTTCTGTAGCGTTCACCACAAGATCACCTGGCTTGATATGCTCAGCGATTATCTGGCCTGTGTACACTTCTTCGCCCGGATCGACAAAGAATCTTCCCCTGTCCTGCAATTTATCAATCGAATAACCGGTTGTTCTTTCTGTATTCTTGGACAACAGCACGCCATTGTTCCTTCCCGGAATATTTCCTTTCCATGGTTTGTACTCTGTAAACCTGTGCGCCATTACAGCCTCTCCAGCCGTGTTGGTGAGCATATTGCTCCTCAACCCTATTAATCCCCTTGAAGGGATCTCGAATTCCAGGTGCTGCATATTTCCTTTGCTTTCCATTACCAGCATTTCCCCCTTTTTCTGAGTCACCAGGTCAATAACCTTGCCACTGTATTCCTGCGGAACGTCAACGACCAGATTCTCAAATGGTTCATTTTTCTTACCATTGATCTCTTTCACAATTACTGTGGGCTGGCCAACAGTCAGTTCAAATCCTTCCCTTCTCATGGTTTCGATAAGGATACCCAGGTGAAGAATGCCTCTTCCGTAAACCAGGAAGCTGTCCGCACTGTCAGAATCCTGCACTTTCAGCGCCAGGTTTTTTTCAGTTTCTTTCATCAGCCTGTCGCGAAGATGGCGGGAGGTTACAAATTTCCCGTCTTTTCCAAAGAAAGGAGAGTTGTTAATACTGAACAACATGCTCATGGTCGGTTCATCAACGCTGATCACCGGCAGTGCCTCGGGGTTTTCCGGATCGGCGATCGTATCACCGATATTGAATTCTTCCAAGCCTACAACGGCGCAGATGTCGCCGGCGAAAACTTCCGTCGCCTTTTTCTTCCCCATTCCTTCGAAAGTATATAATTCTTTTACTTTAGCTTTTTTAATAACACCACCGGCCTGCATCAGTGCGATGTTCTGCCCTTCCCTGATAGAGCCTCTGGCTATTTTTCCCACTGCGATCCTTCCCAGGAAGGAAGAATAATCGAGCGAGGTTATTTGCATCTGAAGCGGTCCTTCGTTCACTTTCGGCTCAGGAACGTACTGAAGAATAGCATCAAGCAGCGGATTGATGTTATCAATGGGTTCAATGGTCGTGTTCATCCAGCCCTGCTTAGACGATCCGAATATGGTCGGAAAATCAAGTTGCTCTTCTGTGGCGTCCAGGTTAAAGAACAGCTCGAATACGGCGTCATGCACCTCGTCGGGGCGGCAGTTTGCTTTATCAACCTTGTTAATTACCACAATAGGCTTAAGATTTAGCTGAAGGGCTTTCTGCAACACGAACCTTGTCTGGGGCATCGGTCCTTCGAACGCATCGACCAGCAGCAACACGCCATCAGCCATTTTTAACACACGTTCCACCTCTCCGCCAAAGTCACTGTGACCCGGAGTATCGATAACATTGATCTTTACGCCCTTATATTCTACAGCGGCGTTCTTGCTGAAAATAGTGATGCCCCTTTCTTTTTCAAGATCGTTGCTGTCCATGATCAGTTCACCGGTATCCTGGTTATCACGAAAAACTTTTGTGGTGTGGAGTATCTTGTCTACCAGGGTTGTTTTACCATGGTCAACGTGTGCAATTATAGCTATATTACGAATGTTCATATCAAAATTTCGAGGCGCGAAGGTACGTTAAAACTCCGGTCTATTCTATACTTTCACACATAAATAACCTGATGCACAAAAAGCGGATGTGGCTAATTATTCCTTTGATTTTGCTTATCACCTACCTGATGGGACCCCATCCTTCCACCCCCATTTATAACAAGGTTCTGCCGCAGGTTCCTGCAACTCCGGCAAGCCTGGAAAGTTTCATAAGAGCAGGAGAATCAAAGCATAAGCTACGACCCGACAACCAGGCAAGGATTGTCTGGGCCAACGATTCCCTGAAGCAGAAAACGGAATATTCCATTGTTTATCTTCATGGTTTTTCTGCTTCACAGGGAGAAGGAGAGCCTGTTCACCGCCTGATCGCGGGTAAATTTGGCTGCAATCTTTATTTGTCACGCCTCGCTGAACACGGAATAGACACCACCGAACAGCTGGTTTCCCTTACCACCGACGAACTATGGGAGTCTGCCAAAACCGCACTGGCGATCGGCTCACAGATCGGAAAGAAGGTTATCCTGATGGGGACCTCTACCGGTGGCACCCTTGCTCTGATGCTGGCTGCCGATTATCCACAGGTACATTCCATAATATTGCTTTCCCCCAACATTTCCATTTTTGACAATAACGCCTGGCTCCTGAACAACCCCTGGGGTCTTCAGGTCGCCCGGATGGTTGTAGGGTCGGATTACGTGTATTCCGCTGATACAAGCCCTGCTTATAAACAATACTGGAACTACGGGTACCGCCTTGAAGCTGTGTCCCAACTGGAAGAAATGCTCGAAACCGGGATGAAGCCTGAATTGTTCAACAAAGTCACCCAGCCGGCGTTGTTGCTGTATTATTATAAAGATTCCATTCACCAGGACAGCGTGGTGAAAGTAGGTGATATGATGAAGATGTTTGGTGAACTGGGAACGCCTGCTGATAAAAAGCGGGCAGTAGCCATGCCCAGGGCAGGAAACCATGTGCTGGGTTCTTATATCAAATCCCGTGATGTTAATGGAGTTGAATCAGAGATCGAACGGTTCATGTCAGAAATTTTGAAAATGAACACATCCAAATAAAATGCAGAGAAAGCTTATCTACCTTATTAATCCAATTTCCGGCACTAAAAAAAAATCCGGACTGAGGGCTACTATCATAAAGAAGACCGAGGCGCAGGGATTGCCTTTTGAAATACTGGAAACCCGCCTGGATGGAGAGTATACCTGGCTGCGTGAAAAGATCATCAGCGAAAAGATCACCGATGTAATTGTTTGCGGCGGCGACGGATCGGTAAGCGCCGTCGCTTCGGCCTTATTAGATATTGATATAGCCATAGGAATCGTTCCCATGGGATCGGGCAACGGCCTGGCGCTTGCCGCGGGCATACCAGCCTCTTCTTCCGGGGCACTGAAAATTATCTTTCTGGGAAAGTCGGCATGGATAGATGGTTTCAGCATTAATAAAAAATTCTCCTGCATGATGTGCGGGATGGGATCGGATGCGCAGATCGCACATGATTTTGCCGCGAAAGAAAAACGAGGGCTGAAAACATATCTCAGGCTTTCCGCGCTGCATTATTTTAAATCCAAACCAGTTTCCTTTACTGTTCAGACAAAGGAAAGAACATTCGATACCAGGGCGTTTTTCCTTTGCGTGGCTAATAGTAACCAGTTCGGCAACCATGTCACCATCGCACCAAAGGCAAGCCTGAACGATGGCCTGTTCGATATTGTGATCGTGAATAAAATGAGCAAGCTGGTGTTGCCTTTTTATTTACTGCACCAGATCGCCGGCATTAATACTTTACAGGAAATAAATAATTACAGGAAAAGCAAAAGCATCACTTATTTCCAGGCTTCGGAAGCGACTATCATCAATCATGATGATGCACCATTGCATATTGACGGGGAGCCGCAGCCGCTGACAAAAAAAATTGACTTAAAAATAATTCCGAACGCATTCCGGTTATTGCAGCCTTAGTTTAATCTTTAATCGCTATGTTATTATTGTGCGGGATTGCCGAACAGAATTTTATTACATCAGGCACCTCAATATGAAATTCTGCCGGCATTGCACTCCGGATGGTATAGCAGAAATCCTTAATGATCTTACCCTTATTTCAACCTCAGATATGCTTTAAAACAAGCTTTGTTATTTTCATTATCAAGCGCTTCATAAATATTTTTCTTTTCTCTTTTTGTTAAATGAAAATTTAATGCCGCGCCTGCGTCTTCTTTTTTAGGTACATACTGAAATAAAATTCTATGAAATTTCTTGCCGAGAGAAGATTGCGTGAGACTGAGCAGATCGTTCTGGTTATAATCCTGCATCTTGTACCAGTTATACTGCAATATCAACATAGGCTTGGTAATCAATTCAGTGATGTCGGTCGATTCAAAAGGATGATCCCATCCTCCCGTTATCCTGTCGCGGATCTGTATCATCAACACGCCTGCGGTGTTCTCTTCGATCCACTCTTTAAACACCTGTATAAAGCGGATTGCAGTTTCAGGTCCGTAATTATCTCTCAGACCTGCATCCATCACATCTATCACCGGATTGCTTGGTAACCATACATTGGGCAGCACATATGGAAATGTAGCATTCATCCGCAACGCGGTCAGCAATCTAAGATTCATCGGATCCTGTTTCTTAAAAAATGCCTGGAAGTCTATTGCATCCGGATCTATTGGTGCCATCAGCGAGGTATCGTTCACGGGCTTCATTAAAAAACTTACCGGTTGCGTACTAAGGATCATTTTTCTTCCATCCCTGGTAACGACCGAATTAAAAAACATGAGCGGCGTACGTGCGTTCTTTTCATCATCAGCAATGTCTTTCAACTGCATGTTCAGTATACCGCGGGTATTGCGGTCCAGCTTTTGTTCAAATGCATAACCACGATCTTTTATATAATCATATTGCCCCACCCTGAATTTTTGTGAAGGCCCCGCAAGATCCCGCGCAACGAAAGAAGTGAATATTGCATTGAGCAGGTCCTGCGAAATATCATCTACATATTTTTTATCATCAGGATTCACACCCGCTTCCTGCCGGTTCACAAGCTCCCGGAAATAACTCGCTCCGAGCATGCCCCCGGACGCACCGGTGATCAGAAAAGTTTTATCCATGAACGTCCCTCTGCTTAAACTGTCCAGTCTTTGCAACACATTCATAGTGAAATTCGCACTCCTGTTACCCCCGCCACTAACGCTGACAATATATAAATATGGTTTTGCCGAATGTTGTTTTCTTTTCCACTTGTTCAGTATGGCGATCATGCTTTTTTTATCGCGTTCAATATTTTCATCTGTACATAATTCCATCAGCGCCTCCCGTGAATACTCAGGCCGCTCATTCTTATAATTAAGACCATAGGCCTTGTTGCCGGGATCTATAATATTATACTTGTATAAGATATTCAGTCCCAATACAAGGATAACTAAAAAGGGTATGCTCCAGTTTTGAAGGAAATAAGAAAACGCCCCGGAAACAGCGATCAAAATTGCAAAGAATATAGTAATGCCCGCCGCAGCGGGCAGCTGGAAATATGCGCTGTCGAGCCAGAAACCTATCAGTATTAAAAATAAAAAAGCAATAAAAATACTGATCACCGCAGCAAAATGGTGCCGGCTGAATATAGTTTCAAAAAACTCGTGACTGTAATGGGTAACATTACGTGTTTTTTTCAGATCGAATTTTGCATTGAGATACCATTCTACTTTTATGAGCCTGGTCTGGTATATTTTTCTTTCTGACGGTTTGAATTTTTCCGTGAATAATTTTTGATTTGCCATAACAGGCGCGAGTATCCTGCTGATGGATTTATCTGCACGGAAAAAATACAAGAACGAAACCGCCACCAGCAGGATCATTCCTAAAGTAAATCCAACGGCAAATAACGTTATCTCGCCCGGAGACATCAGCTCCTTGTCTTTTTCAAACTGCAGCGCCTTAATGAAATAGTAAATGAGGAAGGTTAACGGAATGATGGAATTGTTAATGCAGTATTTTAAAAACGGATTAGTGGTTGTAGCCAGGAACCTTACATGCCGGCTGAATAAAATGAATGTGGTAATGTTCCAGCTCATAATAAATATCGCAATGGAAAACCCCATAATAGCGGCACTGGCAGGATTTACTTCACCTAGATATTCAGGCGCAAGAAAAAGAGAGTCTGCCCCGTAGCTGTTCATGAACGTGCCACTGATGGTAAGGAACAGCAGCAACCAGAATACAAGCAGTACCTGGAACCTTTTAAAATGTAAAAGCACCAGTTGTACAGGAAATGAATAATATAGTCCTCTGAAAAACGACTTCATTGTAAGCCAGGCCCTCGCGTAAAGTACTTAATCTTATCTCTAAATACAAATCGTTCCTGCTAGACCGTCTTCTTTAACAAATAGATGAATGAAATAAAACTTAGGGCCAGTAACATCCCGGTAACCTGGTGAAGTTGCGCCAGCCATTCAAATATACCCCAGTGGTTCGGAATAATCTGCGGACTGACAAGCAAGGCAGAAATTCCCAGTAAAACCTGCAGGCATACCAACACCATCGGCAGGGGACGAAATTTTTTAAAAACGATCCCTGCATTTTTTAACCCGTAAACCTTTACGGTGAACCAGGCCGTTAATAACAAACTTATATAAGCCAGCGACCTGTGCACAAAATGGATCAGGATCTTGTTGTCTATAAAATTAATTAACACCGGCTGCTCCTTTAATAATCCCTGGGGAATAAGACTGCCATTAATATCCGGCCATGTAGAGGCGGCAGTCGCTGCTTTGTGCCCTGCCATCAAAGCGCCGTATATCAACTGAATGATCAGCAACACTATAATGCCTGCGCTCATTTTTTTCAAAAGAGGCGCCGCTATCCTTGCGCTTTTTCCAACTGTCAGCTCCAGCAAAAACCAATAGGCATACCCGATAAGCCCCATTGCGAAAATAAAATGCAGGGCAAGCTTTGCAGGTTTCACATATACGGCATCGCCAGTCAGCCCACTGGCGACCATGATCCATCCCACGGCTCCCTGCAATGCGCCAAGTAAAAATAATATAATCAATGGCCGCACCATTTCTTTTTTCAGCAACCTGCGCCCGGCCAGGTACACAAATCCTGCAATGAAAACAATTCCTATAAGCCGTGCCCAGAACCTGTGCAGCCACTCCCAAAAAAAAATGAATTTAAAATTGCCAAGTGTAAACCCGGTATTGAGCAAATGAAACTGGGGCGTCTGTTTATACTTTTCGAACTCCAAGATCCATGCCTGTTCACTCATTGGTGGCAATACGCCTGTGATCACGTTCCATTCAGTAATAGACAGTCCTGACCCGGTAAGCCGGGTTACCCCTCCCAGTATTACCTGCACGAGTAGCATCACTACTCCGATGCCTATCCAGATAGCAACTCCATTGGATGCGGAATATTTATTCATACTTAACGAGGTTCTCCATACCCCAGCTGAAACTGCGCCGGTGAAAAGGCGATGGACCATGATCGGCTATTGCCTGGCGGTGCTCGCCAGTCCCATATCCCTTATTGGTGTTCCATTTATAATAAGGAAATTTTTCATGTAGGTTCTTCATATATCCATCGCGGTATGTTTTTGCAAGGATGCTTGCCGCAGCGATCGAAGCATAAATACCATCACCCCTGATCACGCACTGATGCGGTGTTCTGCGATATTTATAAAAACTGTTGCCGTCTATAAGCAAAAGCTTCGGGCGCTTCTTTAAATTATCCAGCGCCAGGTGCATCGCTTTTATAGAGGCCTTTAAAATATTGATGCGGTCTATTTCTTCGTGATCCACCTGCGCTACGCTGTAAGCCACCGCATGGCATTCTATATAAATGCGCAGTTCATTGCGTACAGGTTCTGCTACCTGTTTGGAATCATTTAATAAAGGATGAAAAAAATCCGGTGGAAGTATCACTGCGGCAGCAAACACCGGACCTGCAAGGCACCCTCTTCCTGCTTCATCGCAACCCGCTTCTCTTTTTATTGTCTGGTAAGATATTTTGAGCAATAGTTATTTTTTTCAAAATTAGAAACCAATCAGATCAGTTCCGCAAAAAAGCTTTGCTTTCTTTCCACCCATTCTCCCCTGATGATACTAAAGTAAATGGAATCCCGCCTTCTGCCGGAATGCATTTGCGTGTGGCTTCGCAAAACACCTTCGGGAATCATACCCACTTTCAGCAACGCCGCTTTCGCTCTTTCATTCAGCACATCTGTTTTTATTTCCACCCGCTCCATACGCATCACTTCAAAGGCATAGCTGAGTAAGGCAAACTTTGCCTGTTTGTTTATACCCGTACCCATGGAGATAGGATTGAGCCAGCTCCATCCTATCTCGATGCGCTTATCGTAAAAAGAAATATTGCCATAGCTGGTACTCCCGCAGATCCGTTTTTCATCTTTATCATAAATAGTAAATGGCATGCGCGAGCCTTCAAGATTAGCCTTGAGCGCTTCATCCATCCAGGCCCTCAACTCATCCGGTTCACTCAGGTCCTTCGAAAAATATTTAAAGGTTTCCTTGTCTGCTGCAAGAGGCAACAATACCTCATAATCTTCCTTTTTCATTGGCCTCAGGACAACTCTCGGCGTTTCCAGCGTAAATGCTGGTGTAAAAAATCTGGCAAACAGGTTATCACTCATAATTATTTATTATTCCGGCCATTCGCCCAATCCTTTGCGCACCACTACTGGCGTATCACCCGTGCAGTCGATAATGGTAGACGGCACCATGCCTCCGATGCCCCCGTCGATGACCACGTCCACAAGCTTTTCAAAGTTGCGGTTGATCAGATCCGGGTCAGTATATTCTTCCACCATTTCTCCCGGTAACGAGGCGCTCAGTATAGGATGACCCAGTTCCTTCACAATATTACGCGCAATAAGGTTATCAGGAATACGAAGACCCACAGTATCTTTTTTGCTTTTTAATAATTTGGGCACTTCCCTGCTGGCTGGAAGAATGAAAGTATAGGGGCCAGGCAGGTAGTTTTTCAGCATCCTGTACACGGATGTTGAAATGGTTTTGATATACCTGCTCATATCGCTCAGGTCGTAACAGACAAATGAAAGCTGCGCCTTGGCAGGATCGATGTTCTTGATGCGGCAGATCCGCTGCACTGCTTTTTGCTGATGGATATCACAGCCAAGACCGTAAATAGTGTCGGTAGGGTAAATGATCACTCCTCCTTCCGACAGTTTTTCAACTGCCGTTGCAATGTTGCGCATCTGGGGATTTTGTGGATGAACGTGTAAATACATGTGCGTAATTTAATATTAACTTCGTGAAAATTTTTTTAAGATGCTTTTACAGCCTATTGAGAAGATAGGGGCCCTGAGCGACCATGATTTCAGGCAAAACTATTATAAACCAGGGGTGCCGGTAGTGCTGACAGATCTCGCGAAAAAATGGCCGGCTTATAATAAGTGGACGTGGAACTATTTCAAAGACATTGTTGGCGACAAGCGTGTTGGTATATATAATAATACCAAAAGTGATGCCTATACTCCCGTCAACAAGGCAGACAACTACGTTACTTTTGGGGAATACGTGGATATGGTGAGTAATGGACCTGCAGAATGGCGGATATTTTTATTTAATATCTTCAGCCACGCGCCACAGCTTACCAAGGATTTCACCTGGCCTGAAAACCTTATGAGGGGTTTTGTAAAAAGAGCCCCAATGCTTTTTGTTGGCGGCCAGACCAGTATCACGCATATGCATTTCGACATAGATATGTCGCATATTCTTCATACACAGTTCTCCGGACGCAAAAAGGTATTGCTTTTTCCATATACAGAACAGCATAAGCTCTACAGGAAGCCATTCGAAGTACTTAGCCTTGCGGATTTCAGTCATTATGATAAAAACAATGGCAACCCTGATTACAACCAATTTCCGGCATTGAAGCTCGCTCAGGGTTATGAAGTTACGCTCGAACATGGAGATACCCTCTTTATGCCGGCAGGCTTCTGGCACCACATGGAATATATTGACAGTGGCTTTGCCATGAGTCTCCGGGCCATTCAGCGCAATGTGCCGGGATTAGCACATGGGCTCTGGAACATTGTAGGCATGCGGCACATAGACACGCTGATGAAAAAGACTATTCCCCAGTGGTGGTATGATTACAAACGTGAAAAAATTGCAAAAGCAGCGGAAAAAGAATTGGAATTTACTAAATGACCGGCCTTTTATTATAGTAAAAATGTAAGCGGTCAAAAAATTCAAAAATTTTTTACAATTTGTTCATTTATTAGAAAAACGTCTTTACTTTTACGCAGTAACTAACGGTTTATTTAACAAAGAACCCGTTAATATGAGAAATATCCAATCTTCTGAATTCAGCCCTTTTATAATCCCGGTCTTTTGAAACCCTGATCTTTTTTTATCCGTTTCAATCAACTTATTATAATAATAGTAAACAGTAATTGACTGTCTATATTCTTAAAGTTTTTCTTTTTGTGGTTTCAGAGGTAAGCACAGGCCGGCGATTTTCATCGCTGGCATTTTTTTGCCCGCACGGAGATACCAGGAAGCATTGCCTCTTTACCCTTTTTTAGCGGCTTACAAATGAATTATACTATAGTCCAGGTTTCGCTGCCCTTGAGAAGTTTATCCAGGTTGCCCTTTCCCTTTGAACTGATCACTTCTTCGATCTGAAGGCTCATCAGGTCCTCATAACTCATTCTTTCTGTTTCATAAAAAACACCGAAGGGCCGGGGTAGGTGCCCTTCAACACGCGGGTCATCAAACATCCTGATAAGCATCTGAGCCTTGTAAAAATCATTTTCATCATGTATCCAAAGGTCATCGGCGGAAATTCCGTCGCCAAGTTCCACGACTACAGGTTTTAAGCCTTCGAACCGGATCCCTTTTTGTTGCCGGGCACCGAATATCAGCGGTTTGCCCTGCTCAAGAAATAATGCCTCCTCGGGTTTGGAGGATTTTTCAGTAAATACCTCAAAAGCGCCATCATTAAAAATGTTGCAGTTCTGGTAAATTTCAAGAAAAGAGGCTCCCTTATGCGCATTGGCCCTGATCAATGACTGCTGAAGATGTTTAGGATCGCGGTCCATCGATCTGGATATGAAAGTGGCATCTGCACCCATGGCCAGCGCCAAAGGATTAAAAGGGTGGTCAAGGCTTCCGTAAGGAGTGGATTTAGTGACTTTTTTTGTTTCCGAGGTAGGAGAGTACTGGCCCTTGGTAAGACCATATATCTGGTTATTAAAAAGAAGGATATTGATGTCGAAATTTCTCCTTAATAAGTGTATTGTATGATTGCCTCCGATGCTGAGTCCGTCCCCATCGCCCGTTACAACCCAAACACTTAATTCCGGCCTGGTCGCTTTCAGGCCCGAGGCAATTGCCGTAGCTCTTCCATGAATGGAATGCATGCCATAAGTATTCATATAATAAGGAAAACGGCTGCTACAGCCAATTCCTGAAATAATCACAATGTTTTCCCGTGGAATGCCAAGCCCCGGCATTACTTTCTGTACCTGGGCCAGAATGGAATAGTCCCCGCAACCAGGGCACCAGCGCACTTCCTGATCTGTAGCAAAATCCTTTGAGGTAAGAGGTGGCACAGGTATCTTTAATACTTCACTCATAGAGCAAAAGTAAGACTTTACTTGCCCCAGTTATCTTCCATATTTTTGTAAGCTTTTTTAGATACCGTTGATTTTTTCTTTTGTTTGGAAGTTTCTTTTTTCTTTTTTGCATTGATGTTATTCACCAATGAATTTTTAACGCCCAGCTTATTCTTTTTCGCAGCTGATTTCTTAGGGGCAGCTTTTGGGGGAGATGATTTCCTGACTGCTGCTTTCTTTCGCGGGGCCGACTTTCGTGATGCTTTTGCCATTTTTGTTTGTTTTTGGTATATCTGCAATTCGTATACCCCTGATACACAACTATGTTGAAGAATATGGTCGATATTATTTATCCTCTTAAACAGCACTTCCTCTACTAATTATTTTAGTATATTTGGTTAATGCTGAACGCTGACAGAATACAGGAGAAATTATCCATCTTAGCCGATGCTGCCAAGTATGATGTATCCTGTGCCTCAAGCGGCAGTAACCGCAAGAACGAAAACAAAGGCCTGGGCACAACTGGCAATGGTATCTGTCATGCATACACTGAGGACGGCCGTTGTGTTTCTCTTTTAAAGATCCTTCTTACCAATCACTGCATATATGACTGCGCCTACTGTGTCAGCAGGAAAAGCAATGACGTCAAACGTGCGGCTTTTACGGTCCAGGAAGTCGTTGACCTTACGATTAATTTTTACAGAAGAAATTACATTGAGGGATTGTTCCTCAGCTCCGGGATTTTCTCGAACGCGGATTATACAATGGAACGGCTTGTACTGATTGCAAAGAAGCTTAGAACAGAACACCACTTCAATGGATACATCCATCTTAAAACGATTCCCGGTGCCAGCGATGAATTAGTTAAAGAAGCCGGACTTTATGCGGACCGGCTAAGCATAAACGTCGAAATGCCTACTGAACAAAGCCTGAAATTACTGGCGCCGGACAAAAACCGGGACGATATGATCCGGCCCATGAAATTTCTAAGGGACGCTATCATCCAGCATACGGAAGAAAAAAAGACATTTAAAAAAACCCCGGTCTTTGCACCCGCCGGCCAGAGTACGCAAATGGTGATCGGCGCCACTCCGGAAACCGATCTCCAAATTCTGTTCATTGCCGACCAGTTTTATAAAAAATTTCAACTTCGCAGGGTATATTATTCCGGGTATGTGCCGATCAGCCCTGATAACAGACTTCCGGCTATAGGCACACCCGTTCCTATTGTCAGGGAAAACCGTTTGTACCAGGCAGACTGGCTTATCCGGTTTTATGGATTTAAAGTAAATGAGATCCTTTCTAAAGAAGAGCCGTTGCTGGATATGGAAATCGATCCTAAATTAAACTGGGCACTGCGCAACCTAGGCTTATTTCCACTGGATATAAACAAAGCTGATCAGCGGATGATCATGCGTGTGCCGGGCATCGGAATTCAGTCTGCCAACAAGATCTGCTCCGCAAGAAAATACAACAAGCTAAACTGGGATCACCTGAAGAAAATCGGAATTTCAACAAACCGCGCGAGGTATTTTATTACCTGCAATAGCCCTGATTTTGAAAGAAAAGATCTTTCTCCGATGAAAATCAAACAGCAGATATTAAGCATCGGCCAAAGCAAGTATCAACCTAATTTTTCACCACAGCTGAAAATGTTTTAGCTATGATGCTGGTCGTGTACGATGGAAGTTTTGAAGGATTTTTATCCGCAGTGTTTGACATATATGAATATAAGTTCAGCGATGCAACCTTCACAACGGAGGATAACTATCAAAAAAACATATTCGGTTCGGTACATGAAACCAATACAACAGCAGAAAAAACTAAAAGAGTTTATAAGGGCCTGGAGCAACGCCTCTCTAAAAACGCTTTGAGCCAGTTGTATAAAACATTTCTATCTGAAATAAAAAATATTGAAAATGTTTTACTGCAATATATCCGGTATGCTTTCACCAGCAGGACGGTTATGGAATATGATTACAGTAATGCTGCTGTGTTAACCGTTCAGCAAACCTCCAGGATAGTACATCGCGAAAAACACCGGATGGAAGCCTTCGTTCGTTTTCAGTTAACGGCCGACGAACTGTACTATGCGGTAATAGAGCCGGATTTTAACGTACTCCCATTAATTAAAAACCATTTTCTTACCCGTTATGCCGATCAGTGCTGGATGATCTACGATACGCGCAGAAAGTATGGCTTATATTACGACAAAGAAACAGTGGTTAGTATATCTATGACCTTCGGGGACGAAACCGCTTCGGGGAAAAATATCAGGAGTATTTATAATGAAAAAGAAGAATTGTATCAAAAATTATGGCGGCAATATTTCAGTAGTGTAAATATTGCTGCCAGGAAGAATATGAAACTGCATATCCAGCACATGCCAAAGCGCTACTGGAGATATCTTACAGAAAAATTTTAAGCGTCTACCGAATCGTAAATAACTACTTTCTCCCAGAGGTAGTCACATGTTTTTACAAAGTTCAGATGAAGCGGATCCACCTGGTATTCTGCCTCCCCCTCGGGTCCTTCAAATATCAGCATCCACGACACTGCATAGGATCTTTGAATGACATCCCTGATGGTAGCTGCAGGTTTTCCGATATGAAACATCCTGATTGAGCTGGCCTTGCTCAATTTTTCAAGTCCTGCCAGCAGGGCCTGCAGGTCCTCACTGCTTGATGGATTCTTTAAATAGAAATAAACGTGGTGGATAAAACTGTTCTTTGCTGTCATATATAAAATTATAAAGGATATTTTCCATCGCTGATCAATTTATCAGCGATCCTTCTTCTTGATTCCTTTGAATTATATGCCGGCGCTTTAGTAAATCTTTTTAGTCCCAGCAGCATCATGCGGTGCTCATCTCCTTCTGCAATGGCATTGATGGCGTCCTTACCATGCTTGCTGATCCTGTCGGCGGCATCATAAAGATACGTTTGAACGATGTCTTTTTCAAACTGACAAACGGCTTCCCCTTTCTGATCCGTTAATTTAATAGCACGCAGCAAGGCACTTTCTGCTGTAAAGGTATCGATGGCCATGTCGGCAATATGCATGAGTATTTCCTGTTCACCTTCCAGCTTCATCATCAGTTTCTGAACGGCAGCGCCGGCAGTCAGGAGAACGGCCTTTTTGAAATTCTGAATTGATTTTTTTTCTGCTGCGAATAATTCATCCTCTCCTGAGCCAAAATCAGGAATGCTCATTAATTCTTTTGAAACGTTCATTGCAGCACCCATCAGGTCGAGCCTGCCTTTCATGGCGCGTTTCAGTATCATGTCAACGGTCAGTAACCGGTTGATCTCATTCGTTCCTTCATATATCCTGTTGATGCGGCTGTCGCGGTATGCCTTTGAAATAATATATTCATCGCTGAATCCGTTGCCACCATGGATCTGCACGCCTTCATCTACCACATAGTCCAGCATTTCACTTCCGAATACTTTTAATATGGCACATTCAATAGCATACTCTTCTGCTGCGCCGAGCAAGGCCTCATTGAAAGGCTTACCGGCATCTAACAATTCATGTTCTTTATTGTCTATCCACATAGCGGTGCGATACAACGCACTTTCATTTACCCATATCTTTATGGCCATTTCAGCGAGCTTGGTTTTTATAGCTCCAAAACTGGCAATAGGTGTTTTAAACTGTTCTCTTGTTTTAGCATATTGGATAGAGGTGGTCAAAGCCCGTTTTGCTCCGCCCATTGCTGCTGCGGCGAGTTTTAGCCTTCCGATGTTTAATATATTGAAAGCGATGATGTGACCCTTTCCGATTTCGCCCAAAACATTTTCTACCGGCACTTTGCAATCCTGGAAATAAAGTTGCACGGTAGATGAACCCTTTATTCCCATCTTATGCTCTTCGGGCCCCCTGGAGAACCCTTCAAAATCCCGATCTACAATGAATGCGGTAAACTGGGTGCCATCTATCTTTGCAAAAACGGTGTAGACATCTGCAAATCCGCCATTGGTGATCCAGCATTTCTGTCCGTTCAGCAGGTAATATTTCCCATCCTTGCTTAAGGTGGCGGTAGTTTTTGCTCCCAGGGCATCGCTGCCGCTATTAGGTTCTGTCAGTCCATAGGAGCCCTTCCATTCACCGGTGCATAGCTTCGGAATGTATTTTTTCTTCTGTTCTTTATTTCCAAAGTATAATATTGGCAAAGTGCCGATACCGGAATGGGCGGATACGGCTACTGAAAAAGAAAATCCTCCGCCAAGGCCTTCGCTAACAAGGGTTGATGTAACAAAATCTTTCCCCAATCCTCCATATTCCTCCGGGATAGAAACACCCAGAAGGCCCTGTTCTCCGGCTTTTCGGACCAGTGAAGGCATCAGGCCCTCTTCCATTTTGTCGATGCGCTCGATAACGGGCAGCACGTCGCTGTCAAGAAATGCGGCGCACATGTCTTTAACCATTTGCTGCTCTTCATTATATTCCTCCGGGATGAAGGTTTCAAAAGCCGAACTTTCCCGGATAAGCCATCCGCCTCCTTTGGTGGAAGTATTTTCAGCAGGCATTTTTTCGGTAGGAGTGATCATTTCTTTTATTTTTATAATGTAAAAATCTTATTTCATGTTTTCATAAACCTGGTGGAGTATCTCTTTGCATAGACTTACATGTTCTCCCGGTATGCCCGTAAGCGCTTCATTTAAAGTTTCCTCTGCAAGCGCCATAGTTTGGTCTTCAAGTTTAAGGCCTTGTTTTGTAAGAAATACCAGGTTAATGCGCCTGTCGGACGCCGAGGCCACCCGCCGGACCAGCTGCAATTTTTCAAGGTTGTCAACCAGGCGGGTGATGCTTGGCTTATCCCGGAACGTTTTGTTGCATAGATCCTGCTGGCTGATGCCATCCAGTTTCCACAATTGACTAAGCACGCTCCACTGCTCAATGGTCAGGTTTAGTGAAGCATTATTAAATTTCTTTTGCAACCTCCTGGCTATCGCGACCGACGCTTTCCCGGTGATAAAGCTGTATAGTTCGCCCTTATTAAATAGGTTGTATGGCATATAGTTGTTTATGCAACTACCCAAACTTAATATTTTTATCTGTACTTTCCAAGCGGTGACAGGTAACTGTATTACAGAAAGGCTATCACCAACTCTTCAATGACTGTTTTCTTATTTATATTTTTTTTATTGCTGTCCGCCTATGGATTGCTCTTCGATTATTATCGCCGGAGCTGGAATGCCATACCTGAATATGTTCCTTCCCATGCGGCAAATGTGAAAGTTTCGGTAATAGTGGCGATAAGAAATGAGGAAAAGAATATAGGAACACTTTTAAGCTGTTTCTTGCTACAGGACTATCCCAAAAACCTGTTTGAAATAATTATCGTTGATGACCATTCCACTGATGCCTCTGAAGAAAAATGTAATGAACGCTGTTCTGAATTCAACAAAGGATCTTCCGGTTACGACTACTTCATTGAGCTACATTATATAAAACTGGAAGAAGGATTTACGTCAAAAAAAACAGCGATCTCCGCAGGAGTGCAGATAGCAACAGGAGATCTCATTATTACTACAGATGCAGATTGCACCATGCCGGCATCCTGGATCAGCACGGTGGCCTGTTACTTTGAAAAGACCGGGGCTAAGTTTATCGCGTCGCCTGTTTTAATGCACGGCGGGCGCTCCATGCTCAGTATATTCCAATCGCTCGATTTTCTCACTTTGCAGGGAATTACCGGCGCATCTGTTTATAAAAACGTTCATTCAATGTGCAACGGCGCCAACCTGGCGTACAGCAAAAATGCTTTTATGGAAGTGGGTGGATTTGAGGGAATCGATAACATTCCTTCAGGAGATGACATGCTCCTGATGCATAAGATCTTTAATAAATACCCGCGGCACGTTTACTATCTGAAAAACAACGATGCAATTATAAAGACGTCCTCCGAGCAAAGCTTTAACACGTTTTTCAACCAGCGGATCAGATGGGCCAGCAAAGCGGCTCACTATAAAGATAAAAAAATTTTTTATGTGCTGCTGCTAACCTATTTCGTAAATGGCTGTTTCCTGATCCTGGCCATATCGGCCTTTATCCAATTCAAGTGGCTCTTGTTCCTATTACTTTTTCTTCTTGCAAAAATCATTATTGAATTTCCCTTTGTCAATTCGGTAGCCATGTTTTTCGGTCAGACAGCATTAATGGTTTACTTTCCTTTTTTGCAACCTGTTCATATTATTTATACGATTATTGCAGGATGGCTGGGAAGGTTTGGTTCTTATCAGTGGAAATCTAGAATTATTAAAAACAATTAATCATAATGCCTCACAGTCAGCGAGATCCATGGAAGCGGTTACTGCACAATAAAGGGGCGCTGTGTGGTGCGCTAATTATTATAGCCTGTTCTTTTATGGCTGTGTTTGCTTATTTTATCAGCCCTGACAGTTCTCCTGATGCCAACCGTATTATCGTTGAGATCGGCGGACAAAAACCTGGCTACTCGCAACAATTTTTAAAACTTCCAAAAAAAAACAATATTGCAAAGCAGTCTTTTTTTGAAATATTAATTAATGGAAAAAAGGACAGGTTTGATTTTATTCCTATTACAAATTATACATGGCGGGCCGATAGCTTAATTGCCAGTAAATATATCGATGAAGGTGTCGCCGAAAGGATCTCTTATTTAAAGAAATCAATTCCTGGTGCTGAAATCGCCAACCAGTATTTCGCTTTAGGCACCGATAAATTCGGAAGAGATATTCTCAGCAGGCTTATTGTAGGCGTAAGGGTGAGCCTGGGTGTAGGTCTGGTAACGGTATTGCTATCCGTTTTAATAGGCGTTTCTCTTGGTGCCGTTGCAGGTTATTTCCAGGGACGGGTGGACGATTTAATTATGTGGCTGATCAACGTGGTATGGAGCATTCCAACCTTACTGCTGGTATTCGCGGTTACACTGGTTCTGGGAAAAGGATTCTGGCAGGTGTTTATTGCTATCGGGTTAACAACCTGGGTAAATGTGGCGAGGCTGATACGCGGACAGGTGATGGGGATCCGTAAGCTCGAATATATAGAAGCTGCACGCGCATTGGGATACACCGATGCAAGAATTATCCTCAGGCATATTTTACCCAATGTTACCGGTCCTGTGACTGTAATTGCCGCTGCCAATTTCGCTACTGCGATTGTAATAGAAGCAGGACTTAGCTTTCTGGGTGTGGGTGTGCAGCCACCGCAACCGAGCTGGGGGCTGATGATCAAAGAAAATTATAATTTCATAATCACGCATAATCCCATGCTGGCATTGGCGCCTGGGTTTGCTATTATGTTGCTGGTCCTTGCTTTTAACCTGCTGGGAAATGGATTGAGAGATGCCTTACAGGTAAAGGAATAATTTATTATTATCACCAGTCGCTACAGGAAAGTATTATTGAGTGTACACCTGCGCATTTCTTGAAAAACTTTCCTCCAGGGAAATAAATGTTTCTGTTCTTTCGATGCCTTTTATTTTTTGAAGTTCATCGTGAAGCACGAATCTTAACTGGTTAATATCCTTGCAGATAATTTCAGCAAACATGCTATAATTTCCAGTGGTATAATTGAGCCGGGTAATTTCGGGAATTTTATGAAGTTCGCGTGCCACGGAGTCGTAAAGTGAGCTTTTTTCCAGGTAGATCCCTATAAAAGCGATAACATCGTATCCTAACTGTTTAAGGTCGACACTCATCCGTGTACCTTTAACTATTCCGGCTTCCTCCAGTTTTTTAATTCGGACATGGATCGTACCGCCGGACACAAAGAGTTTTTTCCCAAGATCTGCGTACGAAACTTGGGCGTTGGCCATCATTTCATGAATGATCTGAAGATCCAGTTTATCAAGGTTTAATTTATTGGCCATATAGCTAGCAAGTTTTTGAAATAATTGATATTAAGTGCAAATATTTAAATATTTTCGAAAGTTTCAAAATATTTCTTTGAAAACTATCAAACAATTACCATAATCTTTAATTTTAACTCTGTTATTGCTTCTTTTTTGAGCGACAATATTGTAGGGTGATGGAATTTGGCAGACATGCCCTCTTGTCTCGGGGGTGAGGATCACGGGATAAACGCAGTGTAATGCCGTTTTGAGCAATCAGGACGACTGGGGTTGACCACCGCAAAACATTGTGCTGCAGCTAACCGCCTCGTGGAGGTTCGAGCCCTCCCTCTACAGCTTCACACCTGTTTTTGATTCAAAAAGGCCTGTAAATCAAATGACTTACAGGCCTTTTTTATTTTGGGGGCTATTCAAAAATGCACGAAAACACTTTAACCTATCGTGAGTGATTCGTGGAGTAAAACCAAAGCCAGAAACTTACTCACGGAAATTGACTTAACTAATTGTCCGACAACATGTTAATTCATTTAAAATCTTGAATGCGATTAAACAGCTAACGGTCCTGCTTTTTCGTCGGTGTCTTTTCGCAGAAGAGAGAGAACCGCTTCGCCACTTTTACGAATTCCGCCTGCCTCAGTGGTTTGGTAATGAAAGCCTCTGCGCCAAGTGCCATTGACCGCTCTTCATCACAGGGAGCCGAAGAAGTGGTGAACACGACAATATATAAATGCTGATACTGAGGATGTTTTTTGAGTTCCTGCAGAGTGTGCAGCCCATCCCACATTGGCATGTTCATATCCAGAATCACACAGCAAGGCATCGGATCGCCGGGATTGAGGGCTTCAAGAAACTGCATCAGTTCCAATCCATGTATACACGTTGCCACGTGCATGCCGGGATCCAGGCGGCCGATCAGTTCAACCAGCGCATCGCGGTCGTCAGCATCGTCATCTGCATAAAGAAAATAGCGTTCCGGTAGTAAACTCATATTCGTCATTCGGCCTTTAAGAGCAACAAAAACAGCCAGCAGTTGCAAGGTAATGACACAACATCTACACACATTCAAAATTTATTTGGCTCAGGGACTTTCCTACTTTTTCCTGATGGCTATTAACAGCTTAAGAAACAAGTCTGACTCTATAGTTAAAAAGATAATTTTTTTCCAAAAAGGCTTAAGTATTAGGTTATAAGTTTCTATTTATAATAGACACTGGCCTCATTAAGTGTTACTGCTTAACCTAAATTCAAAAAACACTTATGCGAAGGTATTGGCGCTTGTAAAACTTGCATCTCCCCTTTATCTTTTCTATAGTTGTGCGGCAATCAACCCACCTTCATTATAAACCTGACCGTTAGAAAAAACTATACTATGAAATGGTACTTGTTAGTTATTAAAAAATATGCCGTATTCAGCGGAAGAGCATCAAGAAGTGAATACTGGTTTTTTGTATTATTCAATGTGATGATCACTATTATTCTGGCGATCATAGATGCCGCGATGAAAATTGCTTTTTTACAGGCTATTTATAGCCTTGCGGTGCTGGTTCCCTCAGTTGCGGTGGCAGTGCGCAGGATGCATGATGTAAATAAAAGCGGATGGTACATCCTCATTCCTATTTACAACCTCATTCTGGCGTGTACCGGGGGAACGGCAGGAGACAACAAGTACGGGCCAGATCCCCTGCGACCTGAATTTGATACGTTTCTCGAACCTTCGCCAACAAATAATTAATACAAATTTTAATAATCATTAGCAGGAGCCAGGCATGTCCTGGCTCCTGTTTTATTATTGTTCAGACTGGTGACAAAAAAAGGCCCCCATGCGGAAGCCCTTATACTTACTAACCCATCACTTCATTTATGCATTCTGCAATTCCTTTAATTTCTCCCTGATCTTTCCTTCAATGTCGGCGGCGAGCTCGGGATTGTCGTGCATTAATTGCTTAACTGTTTCCCTTCCCTGGCCAAGTTTGTCGCCATTATAGCTAAACCAGCTTCCACTTTTCTGAATGATACTCAGCTCCACGCCAATATCTATGATCTCCCCATTTTTAGAAATACCTTCACCGAATACGATGTCAAATTCAGCACTTCTGAACGGTGGTGCAACTTTATTTTTGACCACCTTAACTTTCACACGGTTACCTATCGCCGCATCGCCATCTTTTATCTGTGTCATCCTGCGAATATCCAGGCGGACCGAAGCATAAAACTTCAAGGCATTACCACCAGTGGTCGTTTCAGGATTACCGAACATCACACCGATCTTTTCCCTTAGCTGGTTGATGAATATGCAGATCGTGTTGGTCTTGCTGATGGTAGCCGTAAGTTTTCTCAGCGCCTGAGACATCAGTCGTGCCTGCAGCCCCATCTTAGTGTCTCCCATTTCTCCTTCCAGTTCACCTTTGGGAACCAGCGCCGCCACAGAATCTATTACTACAACATCCAAAGCTCCGGAAAGTATCAGCCTGTCGGCGATTTCCAGTCCCTGCTCGCCATAATCCGGCTGCGAAATCAGCAGGTTATCCACATCCACGCCAAGCTTCTTGGCATAAGTACTGTCAAATGCATGTTCCGCATCTATGAAGGCACACATGCCGCCTTTCTTTTGCGCTTCCGCTATAACGTGAATGGCAATTGTTGTTTTACCCGATGATTCCGGTCCGTATATTTCAATAATCCTTCCCTTTGGCAAACCACCAATTCCAAGGGCGGAATCCAATCCGATAGAACCCGTAGAAATCACTTCCATTGGATCCTGGTTCCTTTCATTCATCATCATAACACTTCCCTTTCCAAAATCCTTGTCGATCTTGTCCATGGTGAGTTTCAGCGATTTTAGCTTTTCACTATTTGACATAATTTGTTATTTAATGGGTAAAGTAATTGTTTGGCAAATGTAGATAAAATTATATTATTAACACTAATTTATTTAGCAGAAAAAAACTAACTTATTTGGATGTTTTAGCGGTTGGAAGAAGAAGAAAAAACGGCAAAAGGGTAACTGTATTCCGGATATCCGGGCGAAGATTGTTTTTCGTCCCGCCTTGCGGGACGACGAGGTCAGGCAGGCTTGTTTTACCGACATGGCATGCCTGCGGCATGCGTGAAATAATCACGAATCAAAATAATGCGTTTAGGCCGATCATATATGTTTCGGACATCCATCAGGTGTGCGTCCAGGGCATCATCTTTCTCAGCTGAACCAAACCGCCAGCACCTGAGAAACCATCCCTAAAATAAACCCGGAATAGACCTCAACCGGGCGATGCGCATCCAGCATCAGCCTCGAACTGCAAACTAAACCCGCCACAACCGCCGCAATGGCCAGGTAACCCGCACTGCCGCCCTCAAAACTAAAAACCAGCAGCAGTATAAAGCACAGCAGCCCGCCCGCCGCCAGCGCATGCAGGCTGATCTTAAAGTATATGTTGGCCATCCAGGCCATAATAATTGTAATAAAGCTCCCCAGCAGGAACTGCCTGAATAATCCCGGAATCTCCGAAAAATTCCTCAACACGAACCAGCACCAAAAATAAAAAATCATTGCCGCCGCCAGCGGAATGATCCGCTCTTTCTGAGTCTTCATATACATGCTGTCGATAAACTTAAGCCGCCAGCATAAAAAAACAGTAACCGCCGGCAATAAGGTCAGATTCACAAATACCGTCGCCAGCAAATGCAGCTTCGCCACATGCTCATAGCCTGCAAACAATAATGGATGAATAAACAACAAAAAACAGGCAACATATATCGGAATAAATAAAGGATGCAGCAGGTAAGCGACCAGCATGGCAAAAATTCGCACACCCGGGGGATGATCCAATCTTTTCCAGTCGGTCTGCTCATCAGAAGGCTGGTGTAAATCTGCTGTTAGTGTCATAATTCTTTGCGCAGTCTCGCCACTGGAATGTTTAGCTGCTCCCTGTATTTGGCTACCGTGCGGCGTGCAATATTATATCCTTTTTCCTGTAAAAGCTCTGTAAGTTTTTCATCGCTCAGTGGCTTTTTCTTGCTCTCCCCTTCGATGAAATTGCTGAGTATTTTTTTAACTTCCCTGGTTGATACCTCTTCCCCGCTTTCCGTGCTCAACGATTCACTAAAAAAGAATTTCAGGCGGTAGGTGCCGAATTCGGTCTGCACAAATTTGCTGTTGGCCACGCGGCTCACAGTGGAAATATCCAGCGCCGTTCTTTCCGCAATGTCTTTTAATATCATTGGCCGCAGCACGGTCTCGTCTCCGGTAAGAAAGAATTCCAGCTGGTATTCCATGATGGTCTCCATCACGCTGCTTAGCGTATGCTGCCTTTGTTTAATGGCATCAATGAACCACTTGGCGGCATCTATTTTTTGCTTGATAAATATTACCGCTTCCTTTTGCCTCCTGTCCTTTTTGCTTCCCTTGTCATACTCCCTGAGCATGTCCCGGTATCCCTCGCTGATCCGGAGATCAGGAGCATTTTTTGAATTAAGTGTAAGCTCGAGTTTTCCAGAATTATTGTAGATGAAAAAGTCCGGTACCACGTAGTTTTCAGCATTGTTGATATCAGTGTGGTCGCCTCCGGGCTTGGGTGTCAGCCGGATGATCTGGTTAATCACATCTTTCAGTTCTTCGTCTGTAAGGTTCAGCCCCCGCTGTATTTTTTCGTAATGCTTTTTGGTAAATTCATCGAAGTACATGGTCAGCACATCAATGGCCATTTCCACCTCCTTTCTCTGAACTTTCTGTCTTTGCAGCTGCAGCAACAGGCATTCCTGTAAATTTCTTGATGCTACACCAGGCGGATCGAATTGCTGGATCAGCCGGATCACCGTTTCCACTTCCGCTTCATTGCTTTCAATGTTCTGACGGAAGGCAAGGTCATCAACAATAGCGGCGGTTTCCCGTCTCAAATAGCCATCATCGCCTATGCTTCCTACTATCTGTTCAGCTATTTTTTTCTGCTGTTCATCCAGCTTTAACATACCCAGCTGTTCCTGCAGGTGTTCATGGAAAGAAGTCTGTATCCGGTAGGGAACGGTCTTGTTATCATCCGCTTCAGGATAGTTTTCGTCCCTCATTTTATAATCTGCTATTTCTCCATCGTCTTCGCTGACATACTCGCTCAGATCCAGGTTATCATATTCTTCCTCGGAACCCTCACTGTCATATTCTTCTTCAGTAGACTCGAATTCATCCTTTTCGTCAAATTCATCAAAATCTTCATCAGACTCCTCCAAAGCGGGATTTTCTTCCAGCTCTTCCTTGATGCGCTCTTCCAGGTTGGCAGTAGGAACCTGCAGCAGTTTCATGAGCTGAATCTGCTGAGGCGATAACTTTTGGAGCAGCTTTTGCTGTAAACTCTGACTAAGTGCCATATTTTTTAAAAACCTGGGGGTTATGTAGGGACAAGATTTTTAAAAATCTGCCGTTCCACAAAAATCAGGCCGCAAATTTACATAAAAATCAACAAGGGTGGCTATACGATTTATTAAATTTCTTATTGTGCTGGGGGCCATGTTTTTATCGCAGAAAATTTTTTGTCAGATCAAACATTTACCCGTTGCAGGTCGTCCTAAAGCAAACCTGGACCTGAGCGTTTTTAACCATGCTGCAACTACAAGAGAAGAAATTCAGCTTAAAGAGGGAATTTCCGTTCCGGGTAAGTTTTCACTTTTATCCGGTTACGAAGCTCTGGCCATCCCGAAGGATCATTATGTTAAAAATCTCGCCTTTTTTTGCAGACAGGAGGTAAAGTTTGAGAAATTCGTAACGATCCCACTCCGTTTCCGGGTCGGGTCTCTGGAACAATGCAATAAACTCGAAGGAAAATAATCCTAAGCCATTTCTTTTGTAAGAACTTTTTCCAGTGCGGCGACGAGCCCTTCTCCCTTATGCTTCAGCTGCTCTTCCGTCCATGATAAATTTATCAATGTGGAGATACACCTTCCCATTACCGCATCGCTTGCCGAAAAATCTTTTGTGGCGTGGTGAATAACTTTTTCTTTGTGTTCGGGATGAAGATGATTAAGCGTGGCAGCATTTTTCAGGTGATCCCATTTGCGGATATAATGCCAGTTATTATCGAACCAGTAAAAATTTCCCGCATGGATATTTTCCGATCTTAATTCTGCCATCACTGCACGCGCAGCCTCTTCTGTAGGAAGGAACCAGCTCAGGAATGTGCAGCTGTCTCCATTTTCATCCGGTATTCTCCGGAAAGAAACGCCAGGAACCTTCGACAACATATTTTTTAATACCAAATGATTTTTTTTCTGAACGGAAAGGATCCTGTTAAGTTTTTTTATCTGGGCAAGGCCCACGGCAGCATGCAATTCCGATATCCTGTAATTATATCCTACAAAAGGATGAAGGTCCGCACCGCGGTCTACACCGGCATGATCATGCCCGTGATCACTGTAATGATCGCTTTTCGCATATGCATCAGGGTTATTGGTCATCACCACGCCACCTTCCGCGCAGGTTAGTGTCTTCACAAAATCAAAAGAAAAAGTTCCGGCATCGCCGATTGTACCCAGGAATTCGCCTTTGTATGAAGCGCCTATACTCTGGCAGGCGTCTTCGAGCAGCAGCAGTTTATGTTCTTTACATATTTTTTTTAGCTCGCCCATGTCTGCCATTCCTCCGCACATGTGCACGGTCATTACGCATTTTGTTTTGGAAGTAATCGCTGCCACAACTGCGTCGGGACTTAATGTCAGCGTATCATCAACATCTACCAGCACAGGAATGGCTCCCACGCTGAGCACAGCTTCAAAGCTGGCCACAAAGGTAAAACTCGGCATGATCACTTCATCTCCATACCCTATTCCAAGGGCAGACATGGCAGTGGTAAGGGCAGCAGTGCCGTTACACACCAGCTGGGCATGCGCGCATTTGAAAGTTTCACTGATCGCCCGTTCAAGCTCCCTGGATTTCCACATGCCTTTCCGGGCACCCTCAAATCCATACCGCATCAGAATACCTGTTTCCAGCACTTCATTCACTTCTTTTCGTTCTTCATCTCCAAAAAATTCGTAACCTGGCATCGCTAAAGATTTTTGCAAAGTTAATGAAAGCTGCTAAAACCGCTCAATAACTCCCAGCGCAAATAGGGCAAAATCATATTTGGAAGGATCTTTCGGGTCGAAGGCCCGCAGGTGGCGCGTAAGATCGAGGGCACCCTGCCAGTCGGGATTGGGCCTGTCCAACAACTGAAAGCGTTTGGCCACCCTGGCCACATGAAGGTCGAGCGGGCAAATGAGTTCAGAGGGCCGGATCTTTTTCCACAAACCAAAATCCACTCCTTTATTATCATCTCTTACCATCCATCTTAAAAACATATTGAGCCGCTTGCAGGCAGAATTTTTCGCCGGAGAGGCAATGTGTTTTTTTGTACGCGGAGGCACATGTTCGAGGTTAAAAAAACAAGAGCTGAAGTAATTAAGATATTGCTCCACCGGCTCCGTTCCGGGCTCCTTTTTAATAACAAACGCTTCCTCCAGTGAATCATGCCTCTCATAATGATGCCGGAGAAAGGAAATAAAATATAAAAGATCCGTGGTGTTGAATGTTCTGTGACAAAAGCCTTCAAGCTTTTTTAATTCCCCGGGTTTATGGTTTACAATAAACGCATGAGGGTTGTCGCCCATCAGCCGCATAAGTTCCCCGCATTTATTTATAATAGTAGTGCGGTTGCCCCAGGCAAATGTCGCCGCAAAAAATCCCGCTATTTCTATGTCCTGTTTTTTGGAAAACAGGTGCGGTATGCTAACAGGATCAGCAGCAATAAACGCCGGCCTGTTATACTCTTTCACTTTCCTGTCCAGAAATTCTTTTAATTTGAAAAGTTCAGGCATGGTTTAGCACTTACTGGCCTGCTGATTTTTGTATTATAAGCTGTTGATAGCCTGGTCCAGATCGTCTATCAGGTCATCAATATCTTCTACCCCTATGCTGAGCCTGATCAGAGAATCGGTCAGCCCGTTCCTGATCCTTTCTTCGCGGGGAATGGAAGCATGTGTCATGCTGGCCGGATGATTTACCAGCGACTCTACCCCACCAAGGCTTTCAGCCAGCGCAAATATTTTCGTTGAAGAAAGAAATTTATTAGCGGTATCTATGCTGTCGTCCTTGAACGTGAAGCTCATCATTCCACCAAAACCACGCATTTGTTTTTTAGCGATCGCATATCCCGGATGATCCTCAAAGCCGCACCAGTATACTTTTCCCACTTTAGGATGGGCGCGCAGGAAATGAGCGATCTTTTCTCCGTTGAAGCAATGCCGTTCCATCCGGAGATGCAATGTTTTCATTCCTCTCAAAACAAGAAAACAATCCTGCGGGCCAGGTACTGCTCCGCAGCTTTTCTGGATAAAGTATAATTGCTCTCTGAGACCCGGATCATTCATCATCAGGCACCCATGAATTACATCACTGTGGCCTCCCAGGTATTTCGTAGCGGAATGCATTACTATGTCTGCTCCCAGATCAAGTGGATTTTGTAAGTATGGGGAAGCGAATGTATTATCAACGCAGACCCATATTTTTTTTCCTTTTACTATTTTAGTAACCGCTTTGATGTCAACGATATTCATCAGCGGATTGGTCGGCGTTTCGATCCAGACCAGTTTCGTTTTATCATTGATATAATCGTTTATGGCATCGGCATTAAGCATGTCCACATAATGAAATTTGATGCCGAACTTTGCGAATATTTTGGTAAACAACCGGTAGGTGCCGCCATACATGTCGTTGCCCGCGATCACTTCATCTCCCGGCTGTAATAATTTAATAACAGCATCGGTAGCTGCCACACCGCTACTGAAACACAAACCGAATTTACCGTTTTCACTGATCGCCAGCGCTTCTTCCAGCACCTTGCGGGTAGGGTTCTGCGAACGGGCATATTCATAGCCCTTGTTTTTTCCGGGAGCTTCCTGCACGTAGGTAGATGTCTGGAAAATCGGGGTCATGATCGCACCGGTGGAAGGGTCCGGCACTATCCCACCATGTATCAGTTTTGTAGACAGCTTCATTTGTTTCTTTTGTTTGCGAATTTAGTCAGTTTTAATATGGCAAAATTAAAATGTATGTGACTAAAACCATCGCGCCTTTCAAGGTCAGGCTGTTTGTTTACTTTTGCGTTAATGGGTCAGAAGAAACTGGAACGCTTTGCTGAAATAAAAACATTTTCGAATGTGCTGGAATATCCGTTGCACCTGAAAGGAAAATGGATGGAGCATTTTAAAAATAACAACGCTGTTACGCTTGAGCTCGCCTGCGGCAAAGGTGAATATGCCTTGGGGTTAGGAAGATTATATCCACAAAGGAATTTTATAGGCATTGATCTCAAAGGCAACCGCATATGGGTGGGTGCGAAAAAAGCAATAGATGAAAAACTGGATAATGTAGCTTTTATACGCAGCCAGATCGATAAGGTGAACCAATATTTTATACCCAACGAGGTGGCTGAAATCTGGATCACTTTCCCGGACCCGCAGCTGAGAACATCAAAAGCAAAGAAAAGGCTTACACATCCTGTATTTCTCAGGCTGTACCAGCAATTCATTACCAATGGTGGCAAGATCCATCTCAAAACAGATTCTCCCGATCTTTACCTGTTTACCAAAACAGTGCTCAGGTTGTATGATATAAATATTATTGGGGACCTTAACGATGTGTATGCGCAAAAAGATGTTCCCGGGGAGTTGAATATAAAAACCCATTATGAACGCCTCGATATCTCGAAAAGCAATAAAATTTATTACCTGCAATTTGAATTGCCCTCAATAACATTGCCGGATAAGGACAATGAGTTGAAAGAAATCATATTTGAGCAGGAACACAAAACAAAATCCACCATTTAACTGAAATCAAATTTGAGCAGGAGACCAAACGATGAGGAGTCTGAATCGTATTCCAATGAAGACGGGTTTACGGTGTTCACAGCACAATTTCTGCTTGACCGCGGGTATTGCTGTGGTTATGGCTGCAGGCACTGCCCGTATGAATATATAAATGTAAAGGAGCCGCGCAGGTCTCAATTGTTGCAACTACGAAAAGAACAAGGCTTGCAATAGGCTTGCAATATTTTTTTTGGAGTCGTCCGGAAGGGATGACGATGAGGGGGATGGTTTTTCTACATACATTGTCTGCCTGACGGCATACGGTGAGTATCAGGATAGGTAGCGAGAGTACGTCATAAGATCATGTAATTATTGAAAATAAAAGAACTCAGTGCATGTGAGAGAATGCGATGAAAACCAGTAGCAATCACGGCATACGGTGAATATCAGTACAGGTAGTGGCAGAACGTGATAAGACCAATGAAGCAGTGAAATATAAAAGAAATCACCAGGGCGCACGTCTATAATCCTTACATATAATACGGACTGATAAACAGATATACTAAAACACCTGTCACTGAAACATAGAACCAAATCGGCCAGGTGATCCTCGCCAGTCTCCTGTGCTGCGGCCATTCAGCAATCAACGCCCTGTAGGCAGTATATAAAATAAAAGGAAGAATAATAGCCGCAAGGAATATGTGCGTGATCAATATGAAATAATACACATACTTCACCGCACCCCCGCCACCATATTTTGTATCACTGGCAAGCAAATGATGACAGATATAGGAAACCAGGAACAAAGTGGACAATATCATTGCAGTGATCATGATTTTCTTATGCCGCTCAAACTTTCCTTTTTTCGCAGACATTAATCCCATGAGCAATAAAACAGAAACGACCGAATTGATAACTGCGTTGATCTTCGCAAAAATGTGCACATCAAAGCGATCATTCATCGGTATCTTATACTTTCCAAGCGCTACAACCGCAGCGAATACTATAAATGAAACTGTAAAAATGAATATGCGCGCTTTTTTATCGTTCTTGGGCAGAATAGGTTGTAGCATATCTGATTAATTAAACATACTTAGTCCCGGCGTGGTACAGCTGAACCAATGTTATCCACAATTAAAAAATACTTGTTTTTTTCTTCCTGTCCTTTTCAAGCATTAATATAGTGAGGTCTTCGGCAAGCTTGGATAGATCTGCGCTGTCAAGACCATTATAATACCCTCTCACAATTCTTTCTTTATCCAGCAATACGAATTTACTGGTATGGATAAAATTTGAATCAATGCCTGCTCCATCCTGCAATCCAAGCTTCAATTCATTCAGGGCAAAATCATATATCGTTTTCTTCGGACCCGTAAGGAACCACCAGGTGTCGTGGTTCACTCCGTATTTGTCGGCATATTTTTTTAAGACTTCCGCTGAATCTCTTTCAGGGTCCACAGAGAAAGAAATGAACTGTACAAAACTGCTGTCAAACTTTTTACCGAAGTCCTTCATCCGCATGGCGTTCTGAAGACCTTTCATGTTCTTGGTAAGGTAAGGACAGATAGAAGGACACCTGGTAAAAAAGAAGTCTGCTATAATTATCTTTCCGCCGACGTCTTCCAGGGCAACGGAATCGCCCAGCTGATTAACCAGCCTGATGTTGGAAACTCTGTGCCATACAGTGTCGGAAACATTTTTCCCGCCGACAATTTTGTTCGTCACGCTGTCGGCGAAGAAACGCTTAGGCATGATCACTGTATTCTCGCTTACTTTTTTAACAATAAGGTAACTGGCAACAGGAAGCAGTGCTGCAATACAAAGTGCCAGTAATGCTTTTTTAGTCACATAATTAATTAATGTGCGAAGGTACTACTTCAGGTGCGCATCATTTTCATTCTCGGCGGCAGGGGCCACATATTTCTGGTTTTCCCTTTTATGCGGGTCCATGGTATTTCGCAGGTTCCTGAAAGAATCTCCGTCCCATAGAAAAGCAGCGATGAACCAGACAAATAACAAAGCCGGAATGGCAATGGTCATGATAAGGTTTTTAATCTCATGCTTCAGGTGCATAAATTCAGCAATTATATAAAATGCCTTTGCTCCCGTAAAAATGATGTAGAGAATATTGAACCAGATTTTAGTGTGATGATTAAATCTTGGCGCAATGAACATGCCTACAATAAGTTCCAGGCAGGTGATTCCAAGCAATATCCAGAATGTGCGCCAGATCGGTTTGGTATCTAAAACATGTTTATCGTTTGCATGTGCCGCTTGCGTATGAGGATCAAAATTATCCATACAATTATTAATTAAAAAATTAAAACAGATAAAAACAGGTGAATACAAATACCCAAACAAGGTCTACAAAGTGCCAGTATAAACCTGCTTTTTCAATCATCAGGTAGTGTCCGCGTCTTTCAAAAGTGCCGTTAATGGCCATTATCAGCATGATAATATTGATGATTACACCCGAAAAAACATGAAAACCATGAAAACCTGTTATGGTAAAAAAGAAATTGGTAAAATTTGTAGAAGCCATTGTTCCATCATAATTAGGAAAAGGATTTCTCCCCCACCACGCACCTTCGCTGTATAAATGTGTCCATTCCCAGGCCTGGCAGCTCAGGAAAGCGATACCACCTACTATTGTCCAGAACATCCACTTGATAACGGCCTGCCGGTCTTTCGCATGCCCGGCACCTACCGCAAGCACCATCGTAACGGAGCTCATGATCAGTATGAACGTCATCAGGCTCACAAACACAAGTGGCAGGTGTGTATGCCCCATAAAAGGAAAAGTGGAAAATACCTGGTTAGGGTTGGGCCAGGCATTGCTTGCAAACCGGATAGAACCATATGAGATAAGGAATGCTCCGAAGGTGAATGCATCACTCATCAGAAAGTACCACATCATCAATTTTCCATACTCTATGTTGAAGGGGCTTCTTCCGCCTCCCCACCATCTTGGATTTGCCGTAATTGGAGTCGCCATGTTGCTTTTTTATATACGTTTCTTCAAAAATTATAACGAAAAGATGAAAAACACAAACAGGTAGATCCATAAAAGATCCACGAAATGCCAATATGTGCTCGCCAGCTCAATCGATACCGGGTTGTAATTTCTCACCTTCGAACTGAAAGCCTTAATAAACATTACCAGCAATGCCACTACCCCCCCGATCACATGCAAGGCGTGCAGGCCGAATATGATGTACAGAAACTGGCCCGCACCGGCACCTTTAAAATCGACTCCACTGTGCCAAAGCTGTATAAACCCTGCCAATTGCAATACAACGAACACAATGCCCAATGCCGCAGTCACCGTTATCAGCCTGCGGTATTGCTTCATGCTCCTTTCCTTAAAAGACTTCAGTGCCAGTTGCACAGTAAGGCTGCTTAGCAAAATTACAAAGGTAGAATAGTAGAACACCTTTGGCATTTCCACCGTTGCCCAGTTTGGCTGGCTTCCCTTCACAATAAACGCACTGGTTAGTCCCGCAAACATCATAATGATACTGCCCAGACCTACCCATAACGTAAACTTATGGGGATGAATTTTTTTTCTTTGTTTACTCACCGTTGCGCTAATCACTTTTTATTTATTTATTCCTATTTAAATTCCTTTATCTGCCAGCAGTGCCAAAAAAACGACTGCCAGGTAAATATAGCTTGCGAACATTACCCTCCGCGCTGCATTTACATTCATTTCCCGGTAAAGCCTGATACATTGCCATACCATTAATATATTCGCGGCCAGCAATATCCAGAAACTTACCAGGCCACTCAATCCTGACAGGTAAGGCAAAATCCCAACAGGTACCAGTACCAGCGAATAAATCACCGATTGTATCGCCGAGTATTTTGTAGGACCTTCAACTGATGGCATCAGCTTAAATCCCGCATTCGAATAATCACTGTGTGCTATCCAGGCAATCGCCCAAAAATGCGGGAACTGCCAAAAAAACTGGATAGCAAACAATATCCATCCACCAGTACTCAGTTCATCCTGCCCTGCGGCCCAGCCGATCAGGCAGGGCATCGCTCCGGGAACTGCTCCTACAAGTACGGATATCGAGCTCACTTTTTTTAGCGGCGTGTACATAAATGCATACACGAACCAACTAAAAGCGGCTATGCCGGCAGACAGCGGATTAAAAAAGTACGCCAGCATTATCACTCCGGCAAGACCAGCGACAACCGCAAAAGTCCATCCCTCCGCAATACTCATGCGCCCTGAAGCAATGGGCCTTTTAGCCGTCCGCTTCATCAGTGCATCCGTGTCTTTCTCAACAACCTGGTTCACGGCATTCGCACTTCCCGTTACAAGTAACCCTGCGACGAAAAACAGGATGATCATCCGCCAGTCGTATTCAACCACTTTTGGCGCGAGAAGGTAACTGACAACTGCAGAAAAAACTACCATGAAGCTGAGGCTGAACTTAATCAGCATCATATAGTCACGAACCTTGCTCGCTAATGCAAAAGAACTTGTTGATGGTGTCAGCGGCATATTAAATTAATGCGCCTTTTCATCTGGCAAAACTGGTTCTGTTTGTGAAATATATTCTCTTCCGTCTTTACTGTAATCATATGCCCACCTGTGCACTTCAGGAATTTCTCCCGTCCAGTTTCCATGTCCCGGGCGAATAGGAGTAGTCCATTCCAGGGTGGTACTTCCCCATGGATTTTTGACCGTTACTTTTCTTCCCTTGAATATTGAGTAGAAAAAATTAAACAAGAACATCAGCTGAATGGCAAAAACCACCATGGCAACCGTTGAAATAAATTTATTCAGGTCGCCGAACTGGTGAAAAGATTCCCAGTTGGAATAATCGAGATACCGGCGGGGCATTCCTGCCAGACCTTCATAGTGCATGGGCCAGAAAATGAGGTATGCCCCCACAAGCGTCACCCAGAAATGAATGTAGGCCATTGTGTTGTTCAGATACCTACCGTACATTTTAGGGAACCAGTGGTAAATACCAGCAAACATTCCGAAGAAGCCCGCGACACCCATAACGATATGGAAATGCGCGACCACAAAATAAGTATCGTGTAAATGAATATCCAGTGTCGAATTACCCAGGAATATACCGGTTAGTCCGCCTGAAATAAAAAGGCTCACAAAACCAAGCGAGAAAAGCATGCCCGGTGTAAACCTAAGGTTTCCTTTCCAGATGGTGGTAAGCCAGTTAAACACCTTAATAGCGGAAGGAATCGCGATGAGCAGTGTCAGCAGCACAAAAACCGAGCCCAAGAAAGGATTCAATCCGCTTACAAACATGTGATGTGCCCAAACCAGGAACGCAAGTAGCGTAATGGCAAATAAAGAACCGACCATCGCCATATAACCGAAAATTGGTTTTCTTGCATTTACACTCAACACTTCAGACACTATACCCATGGCGGGAAGAACAATAATATAGACTTCCGGATGACCGAGGAACCAGAATAAATGTTGGTAAAGAATGGCGCTTCCTCCCTCATTTGGCAGCGCTTTCTGCGTGGAGGCCATATAAATATCAGAAAGATAAAAACTTGTTCCGGCATGACGGTCGAATAACAAGAGTATAAAGCCGGAAAGCAGTACAGGAAAAGAAAGTACACCCAGCACAGCCGTAAAGAACAGCGCCCAGATGGTGAGCGGGAGCCTTGTCATGCTCATGCCTCTGGTGCGCATATTTAAGATCGTTGAAATATAATTTAGTCCCCCCAGCAGCGAAGACACTACGAACAGCGCCATCGCGGTGATCCAGAGATCCATACCGGTTTTCGATCCCGGTGAAGCATCACCAAGGGCGCTTAACGGAGGATAAGCTGTCCATCCACCGGCAAAAGGACCGGTCTGAATAAATAAAGAAGACAACATCACAATACTGGCCGTGAAGAAAAACCAGTAAGAAAGCATGTTAAGGAAAGGCGAAGCCATATCCCTTGCACCGATCTGCAGAGGAATGAGAAAATTGGCGAATGTTCCGCTCAATCCGCCTGTCAGTACGAAGAATACCAGTACGGTTCCGTGCATGGTCGTCAATGCATAATATGCTTCGGCACTTATTTTTCCACCCTTTGCCCATCTGCCCAGGAAATCTTCCAATATCGGAAAGCTGGTATCCGGATAGCCCAGTTGTAAACGGAAAAGAACAGACATCAGACCGCCTATAACCGCCCACACCATTCCTGTGATCAGGAACTGCCTGGCAATCATTTTATGATCCTGGCTGAATACATATTTTGTAATAAATGTTTCTTTATGATGATGTACATGGTGCTCATCGTGATGACCTTCATGAGTAGTGACTACTTCCGGCTGACCATGCAATGTTGCTTCGTTGATCATGATAACTGATTTATTTTTTTGTTGTTTCTGCTACAATTTTTGTTGTGGGATCCTTATCTGGGAAAGCTGCATAATAAGTAGGCTTTTGTTTTACTTTCCATAAAATAAATTCTTCCGGCGTAACCACTTTAACTATTCCTTTCATGGAATAATGGCCATTGCCACAAATCTGGTCACAGGCGATTTCATATTCAAATTTCGGATTTCCTGTAATCTTTTTCATTTCTTCCGTAGTGTATTTCGGGGTGAAATACATGGTGGTGGGCGTACCCGGAACCGCATCCATTTTCAGGCGGAAATGCGGAAGCCCTACATCATGGATAACATCGCGCGAAAAGATATTGATCTTCACCGGCTGATCTTTTACCATGTACAGCGCTTCGGTAGTGACAATGTCGTCATGGGTGTAGGGATCGTCCCACAGCAGCCCGAGCTGGTTGCTGTTGGATTCGTCAATGTTTTTAAAATATTTTTTCCCATACACATTATCCTTACCCGGATACCTGTAGATCCACCCGAACTGTTTACCGGTAACTTCTACCTGCAAGGCATTTTTAGGCGCATCCCCGGTGATCTTATACCAATAATATAACCCAAATCCCACCAGCACGCAAAGTGCGATGGCCGGAACGGTTGTCCACAGTATTTCCCAGTTTGTGTTATGCGGATAAAAATATGCTTTCCTTTTTTCCGTGTACTGGTATTTATAAGAGAACCAAAAGAGAAGTATCTGGGTAAGAAAGAAAACGACACCTGTCACTGCGATGGTGATAAACATCATGGTGTCTATCTTTTCTCCATGGTCAGACGCCGCAGGATAAACCATCAATGTTTTCCCGTAGTACAGGCTATGGCACCACCAGATTCCAATGAGACCCAGTACAAGGAAAACAACCAACAGGAATGCATTGACCCTGTTACTCTGTTCAAAGGCCCTTTTCTCTCCCTTAAGCACGGACACATACTCACTCGCTTTTGCGATCTGAAAGGTGATCAAAAAGCCGAGGCCCAGTATAGCCAGTAATAAAATTGCACTTTTAGACATGAGATTCAAAAATTTTTATACAAATCACGTATGATACTTCCACTATAATTAAGTATGATGAATAATACTTTCTTTTAAGAATGGATGATTTTTTGCCACTATCGGATATTTGCTCAGGACACGACCCACAACAACCATGATCACCCCTACGAATCCAAGCGCTATGCCAAAATCAAACAGGTTCATCACTACATGCTCTTTGGAAACGCTTGCAAAAACCATCTGGTGAAAATCCAGCCAGTGCCCAAAAATGATCAGCAGCGACATAATCGTAACTGTGGCATAGTTCCGCTTCGACCTTCTCGTCATCAGTATTAATAAAGGCGCTACGAAATTGATCACAAAGCTAAACCAGAAAATGCCGCTGTACACACCGCTTGTCCTGTTTTTGAAATAAACCGTTTCTTCAGGAATATTCGCGTACCAGATCAGCATAAACTGGGAGAACCACAAATAGGCCCAGAATATAGAAAAGGCAAACATGAACTTCCCAATGTCATGGATATGCTCCCTGTTGGTGTATTCGAGGTAGCCGTTATTTTTCAGGTATACCACGAACAGCATCAGCAACGACAGGCCCGCAACCCAGGTGCTGGCAAAAGTATACCAGCTGTACATAGTGGAGTACCAGTGCGCATCAATGCTCATCAGCCACAACCAGGGAGTAGTGGACATTACCGTCAGCGCGAACCAAACAATAAATAGAGCAGCCCAGAAAGTATTCTTCCAGATATATTTTCTTCCCTGCTCAATACCCATGGAACTTTTAGCATCGCCTTCTATGGAAATTTTGCGCATTTTGTAACCCAAAACGCTCCACAGCCCCACACTCAGGATTGTCCATACTGTGAAAAAAGGAATATTTAAAAATGCTTTCTTGCCTTTGAGGATCGGATCATTTTCGACAGCTTCCGCGTTCGTCCAATGATAGATATGTGTCATCTCATGGCCTCCGTAAGCGATCGCCAATAAAACAATAACCGCAAATACTCCAAGGATCGGAACCGTGGCGGATATCGCTTCAGCTACCCTGCCAAAAGAAACCTGCCATCCCCCCCATGCCAGTGTGGTGGCGCAGATAAAGAACATGCATGCATTTGCTACCAGCAAAAAGTAAACGCTGTTTTGCAAAAGAGCCGCCCAAAACCGGGTCTTGTGCTCAATGTCGCCTGTACCATACATCAGAAAGCCAGCCACAAGTGACAATACGCCTACGCCAACCAGGCCAAATGACCAGTTTTTATATCGTTTGGGAACCTCGAAAAATTCTTTACTTGCCATGCTCAACTTTTTTACCCCGCCAGCCGTAGCCTTGCCGAAGGTTGGTTATGATTACTTTTTTGCCTTTCCCGCCGAAGTTTTGGCAACGGCTGTTGCTGTTGAATCCTTGCTGCCACCTTTTGTTCCGGTGGAATCGCTGCCTGCCTTCGCTGACGCTCCGGCTGCCGGAGCAGGCGCTTTAGCAGCGGCCTGCTTTGATTTTATATAATGAACCACCATCCATCTCTGGGTAGTACTGAGCTGTGGTCCATAAGGTCCCATTTGTCCTTTTCCATAACTGATAGAATAGAACATCTGACCATCCGGCATATTTATAGCGGACTGATCACCAACGAGATTTCTCGGAGCAGCCGCATAAGGACCGTTTCCTCCATTATACAACGGACCATTTCCGTCGAGCTTCATGCCATGGCAGATGCCACAATTCACCAGGTACAACCTTTCCGCCTCTATCATTTTCACGGTGTCGAGCGGGTGCAACGGATTCTGCACCTGTTTTGCAAGAATATAATTTGTGGTATCACCAGCCTTATCTTTTGCAAGAGGGAAAGGGAAAAGCTCGCCTCTTTTGATCGTTCCGGCAACAGGACGTTTGTCATAATGGATCCCCAGCGAATCAAGGTTCGCCGTAGAAGCATAGGTTTCATAAGCCCTGCTATACGCCATATCCGGCATGTAAACCCTTGAAGGTTTCCTTTGAATTTCCGAACATCCCCATAAAGCGACAGAGAGAGCAATGACAGTTATGACAGATAATTTTTTCATTTGCTTTAACGTAAGTTTTTCTAATGAGATACAGCCCCTTCTGAAAACAGTTTTTGTTCCTTGTCATATCTTCCAAACCACCAGCCGGTTTCTGCTTGCTGAACATTTATTTCTGTTGCGCCAAGGCTGTTCAGGAAACCGCTTACCTCTGATTCATTATTTTTTGATGAACAATCAATAACCATTACAAATTTATCGTCGGTAGACCTTAGGTGAAAATGATGCTTTCTCACAAAAGGCGCCAGCTGGCACAGGTAACAAAATGTAAGCACCATGCCCACGGCAGAAAAGAGTACGGTAAGCTCGAATATAATCGGTATCCAGGCCGGCAGAGCAAAATGTGGCTTGCCACCGATATTAAGCGGCCAGTCTTTTATAAATACCCACGACATCCCGCTTAACGCAGTAGCCGTGCCGGTGATCCCATAAATAAATCCGGCAGTATGGATGCTGGTTTCGCGCAACCCCATTTCCTTGTCCAGCCCGTGAATAGGAAAGGGCGTATACACATCGTGCAGCCTGTAACCCGACTTACGAACCTTTCTCACCGCCTCGAACAATGCGTCTTCTTCATCAAAACATCCGACAACAAACTTTTTTATAGCCATTTCAAAAGAAATTAGACATTCAGAATTAAAAATTATTAATGATGTCCCGCATGCGCAACATGATATACTTCTTCAGGAGTTTCCTTTTCAACCACATCCATACCCTGCTTATAAGTGGCCCCTGACTTTTTCAATATATGCTTGATCTCGGCAATAGCAATAACGGGGAAGAACTTCGAGAACAGGAAATAACAGGTGAAGAACAACCCGAACGTACCAAGGTAAAAACCAATTTCATAAATAGTGGGAGTGTAATAAGTGCTCCAGCTGCTGGGTAAATAGTCGCGGTAAAGTGAAGTAACGATAATGACGAACCGCTCGAACCACATTCCGACGTTTACGATCACGGACATGAAAAAAGTCACCGTAAGATTTCGTCTCATTTTTCTGAACCAGAAAATCTGGGGAGACAACACGTTACACGTCATCATGATGAAATAGGCCCATCCGTAAGGACTGAAAGGGTTTGCCCTGTTCTGCATGAACGCCCAGTTTTCATAAGGATTCTGCCCATACCACGCCACGAATAATTCTGTAAGGTAGGCGATACCAACTATGGAACCTGTCAGTACAATTACTTTATTCATGACCTCGATGTGTTCGAGGGTTATGTATTCCTGAAGATTTAAAACCTTTCTGGTGACGAGCAGCAATGTCTGAACCATTGCAAATCCTGAAAAGATCGCACCGGCAACGAAATAGGGCGGAAATATCGTAGTGTGCCATCCTGGAATCACCGATGTGGCAAAGTCAAAAGACACCACGGTGTGAACCGAGAGTACCAGTGGCGTGCTTAACCCGGCAAGAACCAGAGAAAGACTTTCATGACGCTGCCAGTGTTTTGTGGAACCCGTCCATCCAAAAGAAAGCAAACCATACATGCGCTTTCTCCATTTCAGTTTTGCCCTGTCACGAACGGTTGCCAGATCCGGAAGAAGACCGGAGTACCAGAATAATAATGATACGGTAAAATAAGTCGAAATAGCGAACACGTCCCATAATAGGGGAGAATTGAAATTAACCCATAAAGGACCGCGTGTATTTGGATAAGGAAGAACAAAGAAAGCCATCCACACCCTGCCCATGTGCCAGATAGGGAACTGCCCTGCGCACATTACCGCAAAAATTGTCATCGCTTCCGCTGCACGGTTCACTCCTGTTCTCCAACCCTGCCTGAAAAGCAACAGGATCGCGGAAATAAGTGTACCTGCATGACCTATCCCCACCCACCATACGAAATTGGTAATGTCCCAGCCCCAGCCGATGGTTTTGTTCAGGTTCCACTGGCCGGTGCCGTAAATAACTTCTTCTGTAACAGAAAATATACCGAACAGCAGGAGCGCCACCGCTATAAGGAATCCAATCCACCAAAGTCGGCTGGGCGTTGCTTCTATTGGCCGGACGATATCTTCCGTTACCTGATGATAATCCTTACTTCCACTTACCAGCGGGGGCCTTACCTGTGATTCGTATTTCAGTGATGCCATAATTTTCGCTTTGTTCGTATCTCGTTTATGCTGCCTCTAAATAATTAATGAACAACGGGAGTTCCTTCAAGCTTTTCGCCTGCCCTGTTATGTTCGCCTGCGTCGGGTGAATTTCTCACCTTGGCAAGGTAGCTTACATTAGGCACTGTATGTATCTGCTCAAGCACGTAAAACAACCTGTTCTTTCCTTCGGAACGAACCTTATTGATCATACTTGACTTATTGTGCACATTTCCGAAAACGATCGCTTCGGCAGGACAGGCCTGGGCACATGCCGTGCTGGTATCGCTGTCCGCCAATATCCTGTTTTCCTTTTTGGCCTTTAATTTTCCTTCCTGCTGGCGCTGGACACAGAATGAACATTTTTCCATAACACCACGGCTTCTCACCGTAACGTCAGGGTTCAACACCATCCTTGTAAGATCGTCATTCATCATAAACACCGCTTCGTTCAGCGCACCCACGCCTGTTTTGTTCTGGTTGTTCTCAAAGCTGTCAGCTCCGAGATAATCCGACCAGTTGAAACGGCGCACTTTATAGGGACAATTGTTTGCACAGTATCTTGTACCGATACACCGGTTATATATCATCTGGTTAAGTCCTTCACTGCTGTGAGTGGTTGCCGCAACAGGGCAAACATTTTCACAAGGTGCGTTTTCGCAATGCTGGCACAGCATAGGCTGGAAAATGGTCTGGATGGATTCCGGATCATTAATGTCACCACTAAAGTATCTGTCGATACGCAGCCAGTGCATTTCATGAAACCGCAATACTTCGTTCTTTCCAACTACTGCCACATTATTCTCGGCATTACAGGCCACTACGCAGGCACCGCAACCGAAGCAGGCATTCAGGTCTATAGACATCCCCCATTTGGCCCCTGGCCTGTCATAGACCGGGTAAGGGGTGCCATCTTCTTCAAATTTCTGCAAGCCGCCCCATGGCTCCATTTCCCTGGCTCTTTCATCAAGGATCGCTGTTGGATTCTTTTTATACTCTTCAAAGGTCAGTTCCTGCACAACATTCTTTCTTCCTTCATAGGAATTATGTGTCTGGTTGCGGGCAACCTTGTAGGAGCCGGATGTTTTTGAAACAACCGCACCTGGCACGTTACGTTCGATAGTGGTGCCATTGTAAGAACTGAAAATAAAAGCATTCTTTCCCGCTCCAACTACTGCCCGTCCTATTTTCATCGCCGTATCTTCATCGCTCCCGCTTGCGCTTTTCCTTCCATATCCAAGGGCGATGGCGATGGTATCATCATTCATGCCTGGAACGATCACAGCAGGAAGCGTGATTTCCTTATCGCCTGCTTTTATACTCAACACAGGCTTGTCAGGATGCACTTCATACTCATCCGCATCCTTTTGCTTACTAAGATCCACACCCAACACTTCGCGACCGAATTTCGGAGAAACCATTACGTAGTTGTCCCAGGTTGCCTTGGTTATCGGGTCAGGAAGTTCTTGCAACCATGGATTATTAGCCTGGCGGCCATCACCCATCGCCACATTCTGGTACAATATCAATTCTGTTGTTCCGGCCTTTGGAGCTGCCGCGAGCACTAAAGAAGCTGCTTCAACACCACCACCACCGAATGTTACCATTACCGCTACAACTACCGCAGTTTCTACCACACCATCCTGCAACGCCTTTTCATATCCTTCCGGACTGCCCATAGTGGATGTCCAGAAGTTGCGGAAATACACTTCATATGTTACCGCACTGGCAACCCATTTCAATAATGAATCCTGGAACTGTCTTGTGGAGAAAAGCGGAGAGATCGTAGGCTGCATCATGCTGATAAAACCGGTATGCGGTTCAGCATCACCCCAGCTTTCCAGAAAGTGATGAACAGGACCACTGTACTTGCACAGTTCCGCTGTTTCATCTGCTTTATAACTTAGCGCCACAGTTGTACGAACTTTTTTCAAAGCATCGGCGAAGCGTTTTGAATCGAAGTAATTATAAACAGGATTTACATCATTTATTATTAAAGCGCCGACCCTTCCTGCCTCCATATCTGTGATCAACGCGGCAAATTCACTGTCAATACCTTGTTTAGTCTGCAGCGTCGTGCTCCAGTCAATTGTTTTGCCATTAGCGCCAATGGCATCATTAATGGCATTTACAATTATCTGAACATTAACATTATTGCTTCTGCTCACCACTAAACCCGAACCTGAGGCGGCTTTCAGGTCAGCGGCGGCTTTTTCAATGCCGGCTTTTAATTTAGGGTTCGATATGCCGGAGGCAGTTCCGCTTTTTATAGCATTTAGTAAACCAATGGCAACGACGCCTGTTTCAGAGGGCCTGTGCGTGAAACGTTCGTCTGCATTTGCACCCGTCATGCTCATCATGCTTTCAAACTGGTAGTGCTTGCTCATCTCTGGATTGGTACCGCTAATCCTTCTGCTGGCCACATATCCTTTTTGGTATGGAGCGGGGTCGAGCCATGTGCCAAGGAAATCAGCGCCAAGGCTCACGACCACTTTTGCGTTTTCAAAACGATATGTCGGAAGCGTTCTTTTACCGTAAGTGGATTCATTGGCAAGCAACATGCCTGCATAGGATATACCATCATACTGTACATGCTTCGCGGCAGGATATTTTGCCAGAAAATCTTTTATTACAAGTTTGGTAGTGGGAGAAGTAACAGTGCCGGTCAACAGTACAATAGCTCCTGCGGCGCTTAATCCCTGGGCCACACCCTTATCAAATTGTTCCCAGGATACAGCGGAGCCATTGGCCATTGGAAAACGCTGGCGCGAAGTATCATACAGATCGAGAACGGAGGCCTGCACCTTTGCCGATGTTCCGCCTTTTGAAAATGTCGATAAAACGTTTCCCTCTATTTTGATTGGTCTGCCATCGCGGACTTTTGCCAGGATCGGGATAGATTCTCCTTCGCTGGCGTAGGTAGTTGCGTAATAATCTGAAACGCCCGGGACGATGTCCTGCGGTTTGTTTACAAATGGTATAACTTTTCTTACCGGAGTTTCGCAACTGGCAGCCAGAGCGGCTGCGGCAGTGCTGAAGCCCAGGTATTTCAGAAAGTCCCTCCTGGTAGTACCGGCATCATCCAGTTCTTTGCCGGAATCGGGATCTACTGAAGGAAGGTCTTCCCTAAACTCATTCGCTGAAAGCTGCTCGTTGTGCTCACTTTCGGTGAATTCTGAAAAACTTTGCCAGTATTTTTTGTTCTCCATATAATTTTTTTTGCCGCAAACTCCTGTGAGTTCAGAAATACTTAATGTAAATGTATCCGTTTGTCAACCCGTATTAATAATGGCATTTCTGGCACTCGATGCCGCCAATGTCGCTAACGGTCACACTGTCTCTCAGGCCACTCTTTATTTCGTCGTGATATTTCTCGTAAATACTATAGAACTGATTGCCTTTGGTTCCTGCCGAGTCAACAAAATTCACCTTGCTTTCGCGGTGACAGTTCACGCACCATCCCATGCTCAGGTCTGCGAACTGTTTTACTTCGTTCATCTTCTGGATCTCTCCATGGCAAGTCTGACATTGAATCTTTCCCGCAACCGTGTGCTGTGAATGGTTGAAATATACATGGTCGGGAAGATTATGTATCTTAACCCATTCCACTGGTTTGGGATCGCCGGTATACAGTTTAGTCGCAGGATCCCAGCCGGCGAAGTTGTAAATTTTCTGTATTTCAGCGGTGCCGTCCACTTCAGTGCCGTCTTCCTTAAAAATCTTGGCGCCGGCATATTCGTTGATGGTCATGTGACAGTTCATACAGGCTCCTATCGAAGGAACGTTTGCATGTTTCCCTTCATAAGCGCCGCCATGACAATATAAACAGCTAATTTGATTCTTACCTGCGTGTACAGCGTGGGAATAATAAATCGGCTGCTCAGGCTGGTAACCCTTGTTCCTTCCCAGGCCTATTGCGCCACGAACGACATAAAAACCGCCAATAACAAATAATATCAGGGTAAGAAGAGTGATATAGCTTTTATTTCTATAGAAAGGAATCGGTTCATGCGATGGAACGCCGTCCTTATCATCGGCAAGTTTTTTAAGATTGCTGTTCACCTGCAGCATTATGAGTGCAACAACAGCAAGGATAAGGGTAAGAATACCGTAAAGTATGGAGTTGTCTTCTTCGTCGTATTTTATTTTTGAAGGATCGGCACCTTCTCCACCAGCCGCCGGCGCAGCAGCGACTGCGGCAGCTGTTTTATTTACATAAGTTATGATCGCATCGATTTCTTTTTCTCCCAGCTGCGGAAATGCCGTCATTACCACATTGCCATGTGAAGCTTTAAGACCCTGCGTATAGGGATCGGTCTGCATGTATTTGGAAGGGTTATGCACCCAGGAATAGATTTGCTTCCTGTCTGCCCAGGGGCCACGGGTCTCCAAACCAGCGAGCTTTGGACCGGTCAGATCCTTGTTCACCGCATGGCAGGATGCACAATTTTGTTGAAACAGTGCTCCACCGTCCTGAGCCTGTAAACGTGCTCCGGAAAACAGTAAAAATATGTATAGAAGTGGAATTAGAGCCTTAACGCCGGGTCGTTGGTCAGTCATATCAGTTGAATTTGATTCAATTATGTGGATAAATCTCCTTCAATGGATGCAAAAATAAGTCAGGATTCTAACATTATATCAACATGTTTAAAAAAATTTTAAACTAGTACAGGATTGGGTTTCAAGCGATTCAATGCAATTTTGCCAGTGCCCTTTACTTGTTTTGTCATATAATTGTCAAGTCGATTTGATTGAATTTTTCCAGTAGTTTTGACGATGATCAGGATTGCTGTTTTTGCTTCAGGAGCAGGTTCCAATGCGGCAAAAATCATAGAATATTTCACAAATCACCCTTATATCCGGGTGGGGCTGCTAGTGTCAAACAACCCTGGAGCGGGAGTACTGGAAATAGCGTCCGTAGCGAATATCCCGGTGGCAATAATAGAAAGGGAAGAATTTTTCCGGGGCAGCGGGTATGTTCCCTTATTAAAGGAACATCATATCGCCTTCATTGTACTTGCCGGGTTTCTCTGGAAAATTCCGGCATCACTTATTGGCGCCTATCCATCTTCTATAATTAATATACATCCGGCGCTGCTGCCTGCTCACGGGGGCAAGGGAATGTATGGAATGAATGTACATGAGGCCGTGATCAGGGCCGGTGAGCGGCAGAGTGGCATAACCATTCATTATGTCGATGGGCAGTACGATAACGGAGACATTATCTACCAGGAACGCTGTGATATCGCTCCGGGAGAAACACCCGCATCGCTGGCACAGAAAGTTCATGCACTCGAATATGTCCACTTCCCGAGGGTCATCGAGGAGGTCATCGATCTGCAAAATCAACGTTAAAAACTTTTTATAAGATCATCATATTGATCCGCAAAGCTTAATATCGGGACACATCAATTAAATTTCAGACAATTAAAGAATCATATTGCAACGGTTTAAATACATTTTTAAAATCATTTTACTGCTGGCGGCGGGCAATGCTGCAAACGCCCAGGTACGGGTAAGTGGCAGGGTATTCGATTATTCTAAATTCAACCCTCTTGAAGCGGTGAGCGTCCTGTCTACCTCCGGCTCAGGAACGGTTTCCGACTCCACGGGACATTATACTATAATTGTAAACGAAAATGACTCCATCTGGTTTTCCTACCTGAACAAACCTACCCCGAAATACCCGGTACGGTCCATACAGAACATGCAAAATTTTGAGATATCCCTGCATGTTAATGCCACGGAACTCAGAGAAGTGCGGATAATGCCCCGGAATTACCGGATGGACTCTATCGAAAACCGCCAGGAATATGCAAAAGCCTTTAATTTCCGAAAGCCGGGCATTGGCAGCTCGCTTAACGTCGGACCAAACGGAGGGGCGGGCCTGGATCTGGACGAATTTATTAATATGTTTAAATTCAAAAGGAACCGCAGGATGCTCGCCTTTCAAAGCAGGTTAGTGGAAGAAGAAGAAGAAAAATACATAGACCACCGTTTCAACAGGGCGCTGATCATTAAACTTACCCAGCTTCACGGCCCTTCCCTGGATACCTTCATCACTCAATACCGGCCATCCATAGGGTTTATTGAAAACAGCACAGAATACGAGTTGCAGGATTACATTAAAAAGTCGTTTAGCCACTATCAACTCTACCTCAACATGAAGCACGAACTGGAAGGAAAATAATATTAATTTATCCCTTATCTTACTGTTTAAACTGCTCTCTCTGTATGAGAAATTTTCTTTCCATTGTTATTTTACTGGCTATCTGCCAGGTTTCTTTTTCGCAACAAAAACTTATCGAGGCCGCCCCGGAAGCAGAAAAATTTTCTGCAGAAAGATTACATCGCATTGATCATATGATCAAGGGATATATCGATGACGGGAAAATGAATGGAGCAGCTACCCTGATCGCCAGAAATGGAAAAATAATATACTACCGGGCCTTCGGATATGATGACCGGGAAAACAAAAAGCCACTTAAGCGTGATGCCATATTCAGGATCGCTTCCCAAACCAAGGCCATTACCAGCGTTGCGGTCATGATGTTGTTTGAGGAAGGAAAGTTTTTACTGGATGAGCCTGTTTCGAAATATATTCATTCTTTTCAGAATCCACAGGTGCTCGATAAATTCAATCCTAAAGACACCACGTATTCTACCATTCCCGCAAAAAGAGAAGTGACGATCCGGGACCTGCTGACGCATACATCCGGTATCGGCTATGCGCAGATAGGCTCCTCTGAATCGAATGCCATCTATGCAAAAAATCATATCACCGCAGGCTTCGGCAGCAACAGAAAACTACTTGCGGAAGACATTCAGTTGCTTGGATCGCTGCCCCTGATGCATAACCCCGGAGAGAAATTCACCTATGGCTTAAATACCGATGTGCTCGGCTATCTGGTTGAAGTAACTTCCGGCATGCCGCTCGATAAATTCTTCAGTTCAAGAATATTCGAACCGCTTGGAATGAACGATACTTACTTTTTTCTGCCTCCGGATAAACAGGACAGGCTTGTATTTACCTACATGGCCGACTCTACCGGCAAACTAAAAAAAATTACTTCTTCCTTTTCCGTGAACGGAGCTTTTAATATCGATTATCCGAAAACGAACGGGACCTATTTCTCGGGAGGTTCAGGTTTATCTTCCACGGTATACGACTATGCGATTTTTCTGCAGATGCTTTTGAACGGAGGAGAATATGATGGAAAGAGGATTCTGTCCCGCAATTCCGTAAGAATGATGACTATGAACCAGATTGGGGAGCTTAAACTGGGCGATAATGTGTTTGGGCTTGGATTTGAATTAACTACAGAAAGGGGGAGCAGCAAAATGCCCATGCAGGAAGGATCGTTTAGCTGGGGTGGAGCATTTTCTACCAGTTATTGGGTTGATCCAAAAGAAAAAATCGTTGGACTCATATACAAACAAACCTGGGGTGACCCCAGCGAAGGCGCAACACATAAATTTAAAGTAATGGTATACAGCGCGCTTAATGATTAATATTCCAGCAGACGCTGTATATATTCATCGAGCCTCGACTTTGCCAGAAAATTATTTTCCAATACTGTATTAAACGGAACCGGCGTATCAAGCGATGCGCAACGCATTACAGGGGCATCCAGATGGTCGAAGCAATGTTCTCCTATCCAAGCCGCTATCTCTCCGCCTATTCCTCCTGTAATAGTGTCTTCATGCAGGATCAGTGCTTTACCGGTGCGGAGAACCGAGGCTTCGATAGCTTCGTAATCGAGTGGAAGCAAAGTTCTGAGGTCCAGTATATCAAACGAAATATAATTATTAAGCGCCGCATATTCCATTGCCCAGTGAACACCTGCCCCGTAAGTGATTATTGATATTTCGTTCCCTTGTATTACCTGCCTCGCCTTACCTATTTCCACTTCATAGTATTCAGCGGGCACTTCATCACTAATACTTCTGTATAAAGCTTTATGCTCAAAATACATTATGGGGTTCGGGTCATTAATGGCGGCAATTAATAAGCCCTTTGCATCCCTGGCAGTAGAAGGGTAAACCACTTTTAATCCCGGGGTATGCACGAACCACGCTTCATTGCTTTGTGAATGAAACGGCCCCGCGCCGACTCCCGCGCCAGATGGCATTCTGATTACCACATCGGCATGCTGGCCCCAGCGGTAATTAATTTTAGCCAGGTTGTTGACGATCTGCGTGAACCCTGAACTGACAAAATCAGCAAACTGCATTTCCACCACAGATTTGAATCCTTCGATGCTCAATCCCAGCGCCGTACCCAGTATCCCGCTTTCACACAGGGGCGTATTGCGTATCCTGTCCTTTCCAAATACTTCCACAAATCCTTCGGTGATTTTAAACGCACCTCCGTATTCGGCAATATCCTGTCCCATGATCACCAGGTTTTCATGGGTACGCATGGACTGGTACAATCCTTCCTTCACCGCATCTATATAACGGATGGGCGCAGCTGAGGTACGCAAATGCTCATGTGCAATATTTCCCGGCACAGGGTATAAAAGATCCGCATAGATGTCATTCAGTTCCTCACCACTGTTCACAACAATATCCTCCGGTTCCATGCCGTGTATTATCTCTCCTTCAATATGATCCTTTATTTCCTGTTTCATTGAAATAACCAGCTCATCGGTAAGCACGTTTTCCCTGATCAGGAATTCTTCAAACCTTTGCACAGGATCTTTTTTCTCCCACATTTCAAATAAATATTGCGGAATGTATTTTGTGCCGCTTGCCTCTTCATGTCCGCGCATCCGGAACGTGGTGCATTCAACCAGGTATGGTTTCTTCCGGCTAAGACAATAGTCCCGTACTCCCCTGATCGTATCGTAAACAGATAATATATTATTACCATCGATCTTAATACCATCCATGCCATAGGCCTTTGCACGGTCTGAAAGACTTACCGAACGGTATTGTTCAGCGACCGGCGTACTTAAGGCAAACCCATTATTTTCAATGATAAATATTACAGGCAGGTCCCATACGGCTGCAATATTCAATGCTTCATGAAAATCACCTTCGCTCGTTCCTCCCTCTCCGGTAAACGCTACGGCAACTTTATTTTCGGCCCTTAACTTATGTGCAAGCGCCACGCCATCCGCGATGGCAAGCTGGGGACCAAGATGAGAGATCATTCCGCAGATATGATGTTCCTTATTCCCAAAATGAAAGCTCCGCTCGCGCCCCTTGCTATAGCCATCCTTATGTCCCTGCCACTGCTTTAATAACCTATGCAGGGGCATGTTGCGCGTGGTAAACACACCAAGATTCCTATGAAGCGGCATTATCCATTCATCCTGATCAAGGGCAAGCGTAACGCCGGCAGCGATTGCTTCCTGGCCAATTCCACTAAACCACTTGCTTATCTTTCCCTGTCTCAGAAGCACGAGCATTTTCTCTTCTATCATTCTTGGCAGCAGGATGCTGCGGTAAAAATGAAGAAGCTGGTCATTACTCAGATCTTTTCTTTCGAAATGCATAGATGAGTTTAAATTACCACCAGTTCATAAAATTCATCGGGTACAAGATATTTTTTGGCAAGTTCCTGCAGTTCTTCAGCAGAAATCGTTTTAATGGTATTGATTGCGTTGTAAAAATAATTTTCGTCTAGGTTATTTAATATTAAGTTTTTCCACCTTCCCAGTACCTGGAAAGGCCCGTCCAGCTCACCCAATATCGTACCGATCATGTAATTGCGTGTCATGCGGAGTTCTTCTTCATCAATCAGCTCATTCCTGATGTCTTCCATTTCCGCATATATCTCAGTTATGGTAGCAGCGCTTACCTCTCTACCCGCTTCTGTGCTGATTATCCATCCGCTTTCATGAATATGGTTCATGAGATAACTGTAAATACCATAGGTATATCCTTTATCCTCCCGTATGTTTCCCATCAGCCTCGATCCGAAAAATCCACCGTATATATTATTAAGCACCATTACTTTTTGAAAATCAGGATGGTGCCTGTTGGGAAATGGTCTAGCGATTCGGATCGCAGCCTGCACTCCCTTAGGATCATTAATTAACAATTGTTTTTTATTTTCAGCGGGGTCAAGGTCGTAAATAAGGTTCTGTCCAGCACCTTTATGTGACTTCAAAGGCAGCTGTCCAAATTCCTTTTCCAGCATATCGATCAATCCTTCCGGTAATTTTCCGGCAACAAATATCACGCAGTTACCCTGCCTGTAATAAGTATCATAAAACTCAAGGATATCGCTGCGCTGCAGATCGGAATAATCCTGGAGCGTATTGTATTTCCCGTATGGGTGGTTTTCGCCGAATAAATTTGCATCGATCATCCGCGAGGCAACAAATTCGCATTTCTGGAGATTAACTTCCAGCTTCTGTTTAGAATTCTGAACATATATTTCAAGTTCCCGTTCCGGGAAAACGCTGTCTGAAATAATTTCTCCCACCACGGAAAGCAGTTCATCCGCATGCTTGCTCATGCAATGCAAAACAATCTCGGCAGTTTCCTGGTGGCAGCTCCTGTTCAGGTAAGCACCGAAATATTCAAAATGATCATTTAATTCAAAAGCGCTAAGGCGCGAGGTGCCATTTTTTAATAAATGGTTTGTTGCAGTGGCAACAGTTTTTTTGTTTTCAAAACAATTACCGGCATAAAATATCCAGTTGACCATCAGAATATCTTCCGTGCCCATATTCAGGGCAAATACTTCAATACCATTCGACAATGTATATTTATCAAAGGGAGGAAGTTGTACATTAAAAGAGGTAGGGTCCTTTATGGCAGGCGGAGCTGTTCTTATCAACATATCATTCTTTGTTTTCATCAATCAATTATGAGCAGCTAATTATTTTCATTTAAGTAATACAGGGTGCTGGAATTATTTTCATCAAATATTTTCCTGCTGTAGTCAAGCACATCACTGGCAGTAACCGCAAAATATTTTTCGCGGTCGCTGTTAAATAAATTGGCATCTCCCAACAATTCATAGAAGGCCAGATTATTTGCGCGGGTGAGTACGCTCATGTCTTCAAAAGCAATGGCGGACTCCGTTTTATTTTTGATCTTGGTGAGTTCTTTTTCAGTGATCAGTTCGGCCTTTATCTTTTCCAGTTCTTTTTCAACGGCACTTTCCGCATCTTTCATTTGCACGCCCTTCACCAGTTTCCCTTCGATGGCTACCAGGCCATTGTCAATTGTCCCATACTGGTAACACTCGATATTGCTGAACAGCTGCTGTTCTTTTACAAGGCGTTGAAACAATCTGGAAGAACTTCCGCCACCAAGTACTTCCGTGATCAGGTCGGCCACATAATAACCATGCGACATACGCCCTTCCATGTGCCAGCATTTATAAAACGCATTGAGTGGCACATTGGCTTTCACTTCCAGTTTGCGGGGTGCATCCTGTATGGGTTCTGCAGGAAGATCTCTCTCATATTTTTTGCCTGCGGGAATATCGTCAAACCATTTTTCCACAAGCGTTTTCACTTCCGCTGTATTCACTTTTCCGGCGATCACCATAATGGCGTTGGCCGGTGTATAATGCTTGAAGAAAAAATCTTTAACATCCTTCAGTTTTGCATTTTCTATATGCGTAAGGTCTTTCCCGATGGTCATCCACCGGTAAGGATGCTTTCTGTAAGCCATCTCCCTCAATTTGAACCATACGTCGCCGTAAGGCTTGTTAATATAATGCTCCCTGAATTCTTCACTCACCACCTTCCTCTGCACATCCAGGCTTTTTTCACTGAAAGCCAGCGACAGCATGCGGTCGCTTTCCAGCCATAAAGCAGTTTCCAGGTTTTCCGCGGGAAGCTGTATGTAATAATTGGTAACGTCGTTACTGGTGTATGCGTTGTTTTCACCGCCGGCCATATTGAGGGGTGTTTCAAAATCTTCAATGTTCACGCTGCCGCCAAACATCAGGTGCTCAAAAAGATGTGCGAAGCCTGTCTTTTCAGGGTCTTCGTCCCTGGCGCCCACATCGTACATTATATTTACAACTGCCATAGGGGTGGAGAGGTCTTCATGAACAATTACCCTTAATCCGTTTCCAAGAGTGAACCTGTTAAATTGCAACATAAGGGGTGCAAATTAGGGATAAATTCTGGCGCAAAGTGTGTTGTGCCGGGCATCAGCGATCTAGTGCAGCACGTTCAGGACTTTCAGTACGAGAGAAATGGGCCGGCCGTTACGGTACACGAGGATCCTGATTTTCTGCCCGGGGTTCTGCATCAGGTTTTTATAGATCTGTATGTTTCGGGAAGAATTATTTTCTACCGACATTACAATATCATCCGCTTTAAAACCACCTTTTTCCGCCGGGGAATTTTTCATCACATCCACAATTTTTATTACGCTATCCACCACATACATCCCCAGTCCGGTGTAGGAATAATCAAATTGTTCGCGAAAATGAGAATTGGGCAGCAGGTGAATGTCTTTTTTGTCGTAGTTAAGGATCAGATTAAATCTTCTCAGCAGGTCGTTGCCCAGCAAGCCGCCCAGATAGGGGTAGGAAGTAATATTAAATTCATCATCGAAGATGTAGGCCGGCACGTTCCTGAATTTATAGGGCCCTACTTTTACCTGTTTAATCACCCCCTGCTTCATAGGTGCCTTGCCGCCAAGCCCCTCTGCCTGGGACACAAGCCATTTCCTTTTTGAACGAAGCAGCATGCTGTCGGCAACAAAATCGGAAGACAGTAACAGGCACATACCTGCGCCGGTATCGAAATAAAACCTGCTGGTCACTTCATTATTATCCTTCACCGTGGCAGTGGTAATGGGAATATTGACAATGAAAGGTTTTATCAGGAACCCGCCCCTGGGATATTTGATCCTGCCCTTTGTCTGCACGGCGATACTCATGCTATCGTAATTGATGCGCACAATATACCTGGAAAGAAAACTATACCCTATGATGCCATCTATTTTCTCTCCATAAACACTGGTGAGAAGGTCGTAATCGTTGATGTGAAAGTCAAGGCTGTCCACACTCAGGCCGGGTAGCCGAAGGATGTTATTGTAAGCAAAGCGCACCTTGCGGACACCTGCAATTCCTCTGATGGTCCGGTCGCTCATGTATGTTTTTATCTTAAGCCGGTTTACCGTGTTAGAATCCAGGGAGATCCCGCCGCTTCCCGTGTCCAGTATAAAATTCAGGGAATCCTTAAAATCATCGAGGCCTGCGCTTATAAGGATAATTCCACCGGTCAGGATCCTGAAAGGAAATTTTGTGATGAATGCAGATGGTGACGGCACAAACTCTTCCTGGGCATGCAGTGAGGTCATGGATAAGGCCAGCAGCAGCGGAAGCATCAGTTTCAAAAGCATAGAACCATTTGGCACTCTTAAGGTAGGCATTTTAGTTAAATGACCCGTATAGCGCCACTTGGGAACATAGTCTTATTTTTGCAGTATGAATCTCGAAGAACTGTACCGGAAAGCCCTGAATTTCGAATTTCTAAGCATAGACGAAGGAGTGTTTTTATTTGAACAGGCGCCTTTGAGCGATATTATGTATATAGCGGATGAATTACGGAAAAAACAGGTCCCGCATGGAAAGGTTACCTGGATCATAGACAGGAACGTGAATACAACCAACGTCTGCATCGCGAATTGCAAGTTCTGTAATTTTTACAGGATCCCCGGACATGCGGACGCCTACATAACGGATATTGAAACCTACAAAATAAAGATCAACCAGACTTTCCGTTATGGCGGGGAACAGCTGCTGCTGCAGGGAGGGCATCATCCCGGGCTAGGTCTTTCATTTTATACGGATCTTTTCAGGGAACTGAAGAAATTATATCCCACGCTGAAGCTTCATGCCCTTGGGCCCCCTGAAATAGCGCATATTACAAAACTTGCAAAATCAACTCATGCCGAAGTGCTGAAAGCGCTCAGGGATTCGGGGTTGGACTCACTTCCAGGCGCAGGCGCGGAGATATTGAACGACAGGGTACGCAGGCTGATCTCCAAAGGAAAATGCGGCGCCCAGGAATGGCTGGACATTATGCATGAGGCCCACAATGCCGGACTTACCACTTCCGCGACAATGATGTTCGGGCATGTCGAAACCATCCGGGAAAGATTTGAGCACCTGACGAAAATCAGGGAAGTCCAGGCCATGAAACCAGCAGGCGCAAAGGGGTTCCTGGCATTTATACCCTGGACGTTCCAGGATGTGGATACCCTGCTCTCCCGGATCAGGGGCGTACATAATCTCACTACCCCGGAAGAATATATAAGGATGATTGCTATGAGCCGCATTATGCTGCCCAATATTAAAAATATTCAGGCGTCGTGGCTGACAGTTGGCAAGCAGACGGCCCAGATCTGTCTGCAGGCAGGAGCGAACGATTTTGGCAGCATCATGATCGAAGAAAACGTGGTGAGCGCCGCCGGGGCTCCGCACCGGTTTACTTATAAAACCATCCAGGAAGCCATATCAGAAGCAGGGTTTGAACCGCAGCTCCGCAATCAGCAATATGAGTTCCGAAAAATTCCCGAATTAATTGAAGAGCAATTAATTGATTATTGACAATTAATAGTTTCCAATTAGTTCTTTTTCACAATAGAATAGGGGTTTAGCAGTTTATAGTTGAAGTAAATCCTTTGAACGTCCAATGAATACCCCTTTCAGGAAGCTAATCCGAATAGCTATCGTATTGACCTCCCTTACCCTTCTATTCAATTTTTTTGGATATTATCTGGTAAGATCAAGGTCTGAAGAAAATGAAAATATGGCCGGCGTGGTGAGCTTTGCCACCCGTCAGCGGATGCTTAGCCAGACAATCGTTAAAGATGCCGTTCTGCTGCTGAGCCTCCATGAAAGTGAAAAGGGCCTGGAAGACATTCGCAATAATCTCAAAAATGATCTCGTTGAATTCAACAATAATGCACGTGTACTCAGGGGAGAAATAAAATATCCAAATTCACCTGCCATACCAAAGAGTTTTGAAGTAGCTAATATACTGGCCAAGTCCGGTACACATATAAAAACAATTCTTGCGGTGGGCCATGAAATAGCAAATGCAGATTCCATGCTGCTGGCAATGAACCGAAATCTTTATCTCCGCGAGCTCACTTATAACGACCAGAAACTGATGCTGCTGATGGAAGAGGCCAACAGGAACTTTGCCACTATCATCGAACAGCAGACAAAAGAAGCTTCCACCATTAATGCCAGTAAACTGGTGTCGTTAATTATTGCATTAATATTCCTGGGGGTGCTGGTGCTTGAGCCTCTTTTCAAAACAAACCAGAAGAATTTTAAAGAACTGCAGGCCGCCAGGAATAAATTAATTAAGGAGCAGAAATATCTTTCTTCTATACTCAGTACGCAAACCAATTTCGTGATCCGTATAGACCGGCATGGGAATTTCACCTATGCCAACGCCGAGTTCATTAAAACATTCGGTTATGACGAAAAAGAAATTCTCGGCCTGGCTTTTTACACTACTATTTTCCCTAAAGACGTACTTAAATGCAGGCAGGTGGCGGAAGAATGCTGGGAAAATCCCGGCAAAAGATATAAATTACTCATCCGTAAACCAATAAAGGATAATAAAGAATTTTTATGGACGGAATGGGAATTTCTCAGTCTGCAGGATGATTCCGGAACAGTGTGGGAGATCCAGGGAATCGGCCTTAACGTTACAGATAAGTTTCATGCCGAGCAGCTGCAGAAAGAAGCAGAGCGCGCGCTTCTGGACAGTGAGCAAAAGTTCAGGCTGCTGGCCGAACACTCGGAAGATATTATTACCGAGCACCTTCCGGACAGCACCGTATTGTATATTTCACCATCGGTCGAGAAAGTACTCGGTTTTCCAAAAGAAGATATCATTGGAAGGAAAATACTGGACTTCGTTCATCCCGATGACGTCTATAAATTTTCACCGAAAGAGAGACAACCGGAAATCGGAGAAGTTGATCCGGTAATTTTCAGCTACAGGGTACAGAATAAAAAAGAAGAGTACATCTGGCTGGAAAGCATCATCAAACCCGTAAAGGAAAACGGGGTAGTGGTAAAAATAGTTTCTACCTCCAGAAATGTCACCGAACGTAAAAAAGTTGAGTCTGAAAGAGAACAACTCCTGATAGAAATGAAGCAGTCTGAAGAATTGCTGCGCACCGTGATCAATTCCACTCCGGACTGGATCTTCATTAAAGATCTCGGTCACCGGTTTTTACTGGTCAACCAGGCCTATGCAGACAGCATGCACATGACCACGCAGGAATTTGTGGGCAAGAACGATATGGAGATAGGATTTCCGCAGGAGCTGGTTAAAGGAGATCCGCTAAAAGGCATCAAGGGATTCTGGGCCGATGACCGCGAAGTGATCAACACCGGCAAAGCGAAATTCATCATGGATGAACCTTCGATGATCGACAGTAAACCCCAGGTGATGAGCACCGTAAAAGTGCCTCTTATTGATCCTGAAGGGTACGTATGGGGAGTGCTGGGATTTGTTCACAATATCACCGAATTAAAAAAGACAGAAGAAAATCTTCGTAAAAAAGATCAGTTGCTGCAGGCCGTCGCAGAGGCCACTCACCAGCTCATCATTAATAACAACCTTGAAGATGCAATAGGTGAAGCCATACAGTTGCTTGGCATTAAAATGCAGGTGGATATTGTAAATGTTTACCGTAATTATGTTGATCCGGTAACACACCAGTGCACCACCAGCCAGATGGTGCACTGGGATAGCATCAAAGGGGAACTGCTTTCCAATAACCCGGAGATCCAGGATGCTCCATTATTGGAAGACTCGGCTATGATCAAGACATTACGAAAAGAAGATATTTATTGCACCCACGTCAGCGATATGACAGAACCGGAAATGAAGCAGTATTTTGAAAACTTTAGTATAAAATCTCTTGCGATCATTCCGATCTTCACGCTTAACCAGTTCTGGGGATTTGTAAGTTTCAGCGATTGTAAAATCGAGCGGGACTGGACGATCACGGAATTTTCCATACTTCAGTCATTCGCATCCACGCTCGCGGCTGCAATTGAAAGAAAGCAAATGGAACGGGAACTTGTCCAGGCAAAAGACATTGCAGAAAAAGCAAGCACTACAAAAAGCGAATTTATGGCCAACATGAGCCACGAACTGCGCACGCCAATGAATGGGATCATAGGTTTTACCGACCTGGTACTGACAACAGAACTTCAGAAATCCCAG